>Ga0123342_1007058_pt1 | contig 15121 bp, 8 predicted proteins | sample Turbeawhitnodule_FD_89960 | JGI IMG/M metagenome (GOLD analysis project Ga0123342, IMG submission 89960) | Root nodule microbial communities of legume samples collected from Mexico - Turtle bean Mexico white nodule | ecosystem: Host-associated > Plants > Roots > Nodule | place: Mexico: Nepantla... | reverse complement strand
CTTCCTAAATGACGAAAATAACTTTATATAAAAATGGGAAAAATTATTTTTGAAACTTTTATTTGAAATATTTTGGATTTAAATTTTCGGAACATATTTTTGAATTTTGAAATTTTTTATCCAAGATGTATTTTTAGTTTTGTGTTCAGAATTTTTTTTTCAGCATGTATTTTTTTATTTCTTAATTATAATTATTATTTTGGATTTTTTAATTTGAAATAAGGGTAGTTTTGAAAATTTAAAAAATTGATATGGTGCAGGAGGGTAGTTTTCGAAATTTAAAAAATTGATATGGTGGAGGTTAAAATTGATATGGTGCAGGAAGAATTTGCCTTTAAATAATGGGGTGCTAATAGGAAGCCCAAACTACTTGTTTTATTCATTTCTGCTCCAACTACCAAGAAGACTGCGCAATCGCGTTGTATCTTTATTGGCTACTTTCCCTGTTTTTATTTTTCGCAGTATTTTATTGAATTCTATTGGTCTCACTACAACTATTCTCCGGTGACTCCTCCGCCGCCTCAGCCACCGCACATTCAAACTGAACCATGGCGTTGTACGCGGCGTCTCGTCGTTTATCAACTGGATCCAACTCGACGACGCTCCTTGCTTTGCGTTTTGCTTCCTCTTCCAGATCCTACTCCTCTTCCTTCAGAGAAGAAAGAGACACCTTCGGACCCATTCAAGTCCCCTCCGACAAGTTCCTCTTTCTCTCCCTTGCTTTCTCTTTTTCCATTTCCTTTTTTTCTTCTTTTAATAATTCATCTGATTCTATTGTGTTTATGCACTGTTAATTAGATTATGGGGGGCACAAACTCAAAGATCGTTGCAGAACTTCGATATCGGTGGCCCCCGCGAACGCATGCCCGAACCCATCGTCCGCGCTTTTGGCGTCTTGAAGAAATGCGCTGCCAAGGTTCAACAAACGTTTTCGCCTTTTCTTTTAGCATATAGCACTATAATCATTTTCTACCTTATTATTTTGGTCGTGGATTTCAATCTAATCAATTGCCTTTTCATTATTTTCTGTATCGATCGATTCTTTTGTTTCTTACTTCAGGTAAACATGGAGTATGGTCTTGATCCCAACGTTGGAAAAGCGATAATGCAAGCAGCTCAAGAAGTGGCAGAGGGAAAACTAAACGATCATTTTCCTCTCGTTGTATGGCAAACTGGAAGTGGCACTCAGAGTAACATGAACGCTAACGAGGTTAGTGCTTGCTAGTTGCTACTTTGTCAGCTGCACCAAACCTGAATGCTCTGATTGCAAATATATTGCAGAACAGAACACATTAAGGGTCCTAGATTAGTCTATGATCAATATTCATCTTCACTCTATACTATTGCTTTTTCATAGTTGTATTTAACTCTTGAGAATCTGTTTTCTTTTTGCCAAGGAACATTTCTGAATTAACAGGTTCTCATTTTCTGTTGTAAAAAATAGTTTTTATTTTTCTGAACTTTTCAGGTTATTGCAAACCGGGCGGCAGAGATTCTTGGCCATAAGCGTGGTGAGAAGGTTGTGCACCCAAATGACCATGTTAATAGATCGCAGTCTTCTAATGATACATTCCCAACTGTAAGCATCTTACAATGACATGTTCCCGAATTTCTTATTGATTAGGCTCGTTCGCTATCGACGCAGTACAGTTCCTATAGTGTTTCTTATACTTTGTTTACCTACTATTCTGGTATTTTTAGAATATTGATTTCTTTATAATCTGTATTTGTTACTTCTTTTAAGGTAATGCACATTGCAGCTGCAATGGAAATAAACTCGAGATTAATCCCTAGCCTGAAAACCTTACATGGCACCCTAAACTCAAAGGTTTGAATTCTAGTTCATACTTTTAGACTAGTTAGTTTGTTTGATAGATTACAGTCCCCCTCCTGCCATTTATTGAGTCGTACCATCCTGATTAGAGGGGATTTTGAGTAATTTGCATAATACCCGACTTTTTTTTCGTGTTACATTGAAATATGTGATGCAAATGTGCAAAGAGTTAATTGATTTTTATTCTCCTATCTTTATATGATTATCTAATGGTTCTGGGTTTCTGGCCATTTTGCCAATACTAATACTGTCAACACGGCATATAAATTTTTTCTAGTGTATTATTAGCATGGTAAAATTTTCTAGTACTACTCTAAGCTTGTGGTTTTCTCTGGCTCTTTTTCTCGATTTTCCTTTTGGGCTGCCAAGTTTGCATTCAAGATATCTAACGAGTTATATGACAGAAAGCATGCTGGAACCTTCTAACTTTGATAAAATATAAGCCTCTAAGATGTAATCCTATAATCTGAAAGCATTTGACTTTGTAATTGGTTTCCCTCAAATGGTTTTTTATCATTGTTTTTGTAGTATAATCTAATTATTTTTTTCCTTTTTTTTTTTAAAAATGCCAGTCAATTGAATTCAAAGATATTGTCAAGATTGGACGCACTCATACTCAAGATGCAACACCTTTGACTCTTGGCCAAGAGTTTAGTGGGTATTCAACACAAGTAAGCTTGCTTAAGTTTAGCTCGTGCTGTTTTGTAAAATACTGACACTACTTGGGGAGTGATTTCTCGTTACCTTTTCCTTCATCTGCAGGTGAAGTATGGTATTGATCGAGTAATTAGCACATTGCCGCACATGTATCAGGTTAGACAAACAAATACAAAAGCTAACTGCTTGTTTTTTACTATTTTCTTTTGGAGTTCTGATTCTGACTAAGCAGAGATGTTACTTGATGAACAGCTTGCCCAGGGTGGTACAGCTGTAGGGACTGGATTGAATACAAAGAAGGGGTATGTGTGCTTTTCTGATAACTAAGTGGCGGTTCTTATATTTTCTTTTTTTTTAAATTTTGATGTTTTGTTTTATTTTTGTAATTTGTTATTTGTTGTCTACCAAAATGAATTTGATAGCAGTTTTCGTTTTCATTCTGTTTAGTATATTCGTATAGTCCACTTTCTTACTGTCATTCAATACCAACAAGGAATGGACATTGCCTGGATTGACATGCATGATGCATGCACACATTTTCCACCACTGATTTCAATTTATTATGGATGTAGTTGTTGAAAATTGGATATTTTCTATACCCTCTGGAGACCATATGTTTGAGTTTGTTTTATTGTGAAAATAACTACTATCACCTGCCTTCCGTTCTGGGCTGAAGAATTTAACTTCTAAAGAAATAAATTTGGATAAACAGTGATAGTTTTCTGGATGAAATTCAGGTTTGATGCTAAGATAGCAGCAGCTGTGGCAGACGAAACAAATCTGCCTTTTGTTACGGCAGAAAATAAGTTTGAGGCCTTGGTTTGCTACTACAACTTTCCCCCTCCTTGTATTTAATGTGTCGTGTGATATTTCATTACGTCAGGTTCTTTCATTGAAGTTGCTTTGCACGCAGCAAAACATTGGCTTGTAGTGTGTAAATATTCTCCTTTTGCAGGCTGCCCATGATGCTTTTGTTGAAACCAGTGGAGCCCTAAACACCATTGCGGCTTCTTTGATGAAGATTGGTAATGATATACGGTTATTAGGAAGGTACAGTACTACTTATATGACACTGATTTTCGGATTGCTTTTTATGTTCAATAGAAAATTAATCATATTCTTTTATGGTTTTTTTATTGCTATCCAAATATAGTGGTCCACGTTGTGGTCTTGGTGAACTCATTCTTCCTGAAAATGAACCGGGAAGCAGTATTATGCCTGTAAGATTTTCATGCTGACTGAATTTGTATTTGTTACACAAACCAGTTGTTTTCTTGTTACTTGCTATAGTTCATAATTTTATTTGCCTGACAATTGGAATTTGACTCTAAGCCACAACCATATTCTGTTTCAGGGGAAGGTTAACCCTACCCAATGTGAGGCTTTGACAATGGTGTGTGCACAGGTAGACATCAATTGACCTCATTTTATTGAAGTACTTACTAATGAAGTACTGATTAGCAAAAAAGTCTGTATGACTTGGTTATAAATCAAACAGTTTGGTGACTTGAACTTTCTGAATTGGTGTCATGATTTATAAATTTCAGGTCATGGGAAACCATGTTGCAGTTACAGTCGGTGGATCAAATGGTCACTTTGAGCTCAATGTGTTCAAGCCAATGATTGCCAGTTGTCTCCTGCATGTATGTTTTGCATATAATATTTGTATTATGTTATTTTTAATCTATCAATCACAGTGGAACTTCTGACTAGCTGTTATTTGGTTCAAATTTTTTAAGCGAAATTATAAAGCTTAGCTAGAAATTATTGCTTTGGATGTTAGATTTAATGTTATAAAAAAGAAACTGAATTCTATTTTGTATACTTAAACTTGGACTTCTAAACTAGTCCAAGCTCACAAGGTTCATAGAAAACGAGATTGTTCAAGCAGCACTAAGCTTAATATATGGGTTGCGCAAGTTAATTTCTATATTGTCAGTTTGGCTTCAGAAAATTTGTTATACAATACAGGTCAGATGGACTTGACTGGAAAGTTAGATGCTCTTTGGTATGTCAGTAAAATAGGAAATGGGGATGGAAGATGCTTTAGATACCGTTATGTTTTTGTATTCTTGTTTTCCGCTGTTCATGTGTCTGTGTGATGAGATGGTATATGGTGATGTCCCACAAAACGGAAGATAAAAAAGGCTAGGGCGTGTGCAAATTAAGGATACCACGTTGGCTTTTATGGTTACTCCAAAATTTTGCAATATAAATTACTACTGTATTTCCTAAAAGATGTACTGATATGCCAAATCTTTATTTTGATTGTGATAGTCGCTGAGACTGCTTGGAGATTCATCTGCTTCCTTTGAAAAGAATTGCGTGAGAGGTATTCAAGCTAATAGGGAAAGAATTTCAAAATTACTGCATGAGGTGAGTTGCAGACTTATTTGAAACAAATCTCAGATGACGCCAGATAGATTTACACCCTTGTGCTAATTTACTGTGTTTACTTTTAATTCACCTTGCAGTCACTTATGCTTGTCACATCCTTGAACCCAGTAAGCTTCCTCTTGTCTACTCCTGTAACTTCGTAATTTTCAAATTGTTTTGAAACTGAGTCGAATCTGTGTCTGTTACAGAAAATTGGTTATGACAAAGCAGCGGCAGTGGCCAAGACTGCCCACAAAGAGGGGACTACTCTGAAGGTGATTATGATGCCTTGTTATAATTGTTTTGCTGTTTATCTTGCTTATTTTGACCTCTTTTTAATATTAATAAAAATTATGCTAGCATGTATTAGTTCTTAACAAATTAAATATAAGAAGCATATTCTTTATACGAGTATCCTTGTAGACGCAGAACCATTTAGACTCATGTATTGTGGTTACCGTCATTAATTTTTGTGTTGTGCTGTTTATATGAGAGAACGGATTCCTTAATAATTTCTATGCTTTTCGTGGATGCCCAATAAATTGTGACTAAATATCGAAATTGAAATGATTGTTTAGGAAGCCGCACTGAAACTCGGAGTGCTGAGCTCAGAAGAGTTTGACAAGCTTGTGGTACCTGAGAAAATGCTTGGACCGTCCGATTGACTGGCTCGTAATGTTTTGACATTGAGGTAGAATTTTTTAGCCATACCCATTGACTGGATTGAGAAATGGCAATCCAATATTCAATAATTTTGGCTTCCTTAGTTGAGATTCCTGAGGGAAGAGCTCTTCCAAATTTGTAACGGGACAATGTATTGCAGAAACGTCCTGACCCAAATAAAGGGAAAAATTTTATTTATTTTCCTTGCACTGTATTTGCAATGTTTTTTGGATTGCAAATTTGTAATAATTTTAAAACTTTTCATGTTTTTGTCTTGCTTAGGCGACGAATCTGTTAGTTGATAAAGAAGGAAAGGCGAGGTAAAACGGGTGTTTAATAATGTTTATATAGATACAAATCTTTAAGTTCGCTGTCATTTTTATTTCCCGTCATGTGTGTTTCTAAAATAATATTTTGTACAAGGATAGACAATGAATTGAGTGTGTTTTGCGGGTTTTACCTGTAAATTTTGCAAAGAGTCTATTCTGATCTAATTAAATATTTGCTAAGCATTGACTGGGACTCCATGTTTTCTCTTTCTTTCTTATTCATTTTATAATAGTAATAATAGTAATGGGGTTGAATATGTCCAACTTCTATAATTCTTCACCATACTTCAATTAGGCCCAAAAGTTTTCATAACATTTTAGTAGGAAGTACGTGTTGATAATTTAAAATATATTAAAAAGCAATATATCAAAACGAGTCTATTTTAAAATTATAATAATAATACATACCAAAGATCTAATAGAAAATCTAAACTGATGGGATAAATCATGGAAGTGCAAGAAGTGCATAGTGTAGGAGAAGTGTGGTGTTTAATTTTTGAGAAATAATTGATCCGTATGATGAATTCCTGGTCGGGCAGGAGTGGCCACATTGCTCATATTATTTTACAGATTACGAAAGTTCTTTAATTCCTGAAAAGGAAAGTGTCTGCTGATGTTATTACTTATTAGAAGGGCAGCATTGAAAGCTTATTGCGTAGATTTGAAAGATCGAAGAGCATGAGGGAAGAAACAGATAGCTTTGGATCAGTTGAAGTTCCCTCGGACAAGTTCTTTGATCTTCCTTTGCCACCATTTTCCATTTCTCTACTTTGCTTTTGAACTCACACTTGTGGTTGTTTTGTGTTGGTGCACTCTTTATTGTAGATTATGGGGAGCACAAACTCAAAGATCCTTGCACAACTTCGATATTGGTGGCCTTTCTGAACGCATGCCCCAACCCATCATTCGCGCCTTTGGCATCTTGAAGAAATGCGCTGCTAAGGTCTTTTTTTTAAATCTTTATTATTAATTTCAATTATCCAATCATAAAACTTATACTCATATCAGTATTTTCATTATTAAGCTTAAATATTCTTTAAGATCAATGTCATTACTAATTATTTAAATATAATTTTATTATTATTTAAACAATTATTTTGAATCAGAGTGTTTATAGAACTAAAACATTTTTGGATCTACCACCTGCGTTTTGAACATAAAAATGATGGAAACACCATTCAAGAGCATCAGCAGAATAATCCTCTTATTTTTAGGCGACTTTCAAAAATAACAAATTTAGATTTAGTCGAATCATGGTGAAATGTTTAAGTGGTCGATTTCAATAATAATTAATTGGATTGAAAAAAATCGCAAAATGGATCGGAAAAAATCAATAACATTATCTTCAAAATATGCCAATTTATTTCTTTAAAATTATCTTATTATGTTATTAATACAAGTTTAGTCATAGTTAAACTATTGAACATTATGCCAATGTTTTAATTGATTTAATGACAAGTTTTTTTAAAAAATATTGATTATCACTCTTACTTAATTAACAGTTTTTTTTTTCAAATATATTTCTGAATTTTAAATTTAATTTAATTTAAAAAGAAAAAAAAATCTTAAGTAAAGATGACAAAGTAGGATAAATTTGATGGATCAACCACTTTATTCACCAAAATAGTTGACCAATTCATCTTTTAAACCTTTTAATTGAACATAATATTTTATGTTTTCTTTTGTAGTTTTCTTGCTTTATATTTATTTAACCCATGACAATCTAAAAGAATTTTTTGTCAGAGCAATTTAGTAAGATAATATTATTATAATTTTGACAAATGTTTAGATCATTTATGCTTATTTATTTGAAAATCCAACTCATGGGTAGTTTACTCTTTTATAACCTTCTTCTTTTAATTTTTTACTAATTTGATGATTGAATCCAACTCAACTTGCAATCTGAGTTGAGATTTTCAACTTAATCTTAAAATAAATTCAATTCAACCCAATCAATTTTTCGAAGAATGAATTGGATGAGTCATTTCACATCCTATTTACTACTATCTCAAATCACTATTATTTATATTTATCTATATACTTGATTTTCTGAATTTGTTGTCTTTGTGCATTGATCTTATTTTTAATTTAAGTTTCGATTTTAATCTTTATTTTTTAAGTTAAATTTTAATATTTTGTAATGAAATAATCAATAGTTAAAATAATCTTGAAAAATACATTAAAAAAAATATCACTACAAGAAAATCACTACTAACAACTAATTTTAGAGATAAAAATTAATTAATTACTCTATTAATTAAATTATATACTATTTTATAAACTAAAAAAAATATTGGTATCTAAATTAATTTCTATTATTAATAAAAATTTATAAACTAGTTTTAAAATCATTATATAACATTAGCTACTAACTAATTTAAGACTAATTTAAAATTTAAAGTAATTAGTAGTTAAAAAATTGGTAGTTAATGTTAGATAATAATTTAGAAATTAATTTTTTATTTTTTATTAATAATAGAAATTATTTTAGTCACTAATGATTTTTTTAGTTTATAAAATAGTATTTAATTTAATAAATATATTAACTAATTATTTTTTTTATCTTAGTTATCATAAATTTAAAATAAACTCATGATTAAAGAATTTTTTATCACATATTTTATTTACAATATATTTATTAAAATTATTTAATTTATTATAAATATTATTTATATGAAACTATTTTTTTCTTGACACACATGGTAAAATTCTAATTTATATGAAACTTAAATTTATGAAAGAAAAATATAAATGACATTCTATTTGTATTGATTTGTGTATCAGATTTATTTCTTGAAACTGATTTGGATGAATTTTTAGAATATGAAATCACGTTTTTTTATGAATCCTAAAAGCTAAAAGACAAAAATATTTTAAGTTCTAATCAGTATTATAATATTGAAAAACTTAATTTCTTTTTAAGAAAGAAGATATTGCATTGTATAACTCGTCTAAAATTATTAAATCATATCAATATATTATAGTTTTCAATTGCAAACATTGTTTTACAGTATTATTAACAATAGTTTAGTTATTATTGTAAAAAAATCGTTTTTAAAGAAACAAAATAACTCAAATCTATTTGATATTAAATATGCTAAATGGTAGCTGTAATGAATTTATTATTTTAGTAAAAGTGAAATGCTAAAGATAAAATGAAAATTGAAAAGTTACATGAAATTTAGAAAATATATTTGATATAAAAGGTCTAATATCTGAATGCAGGTGAACATGGAGTATGGTCTTGATCCCAATGTAGGAGAAGCGATAATGCAAGCAGCACAAGAAGTAGCAGAGGGAAAACTGAACGAACATTTTCCACTCGTTGTATGGCAAACTGGAAGTGGCACACAAACTAACATGAATGCTAACGAGGTTGCTACAATTATTTGTCAGCTGCACAAAATCATAAGCTTCTGCAGCACACACTTCAGGATCCTAGATTAGTATTTTTTTTTTCCTGAACTTTTCAGGTTATTGCTAACCGAGCAGCAGAGATTCTTGGCCATAAGCGTGGTGAAAAATTTGTGCACCCAAATGATCATGTCAATAGATCACAGTCTTCAAATGATACATTCCCAACTGTAAGTATATTATAATGATGTGTTTCCAAATTTCTTATTGAATTGGCTCGGTATTAATATAGTACAATTCCTGATAAACAGTTTGTTATACTTTGTTTATCTACTGTTCTACCTTGTTTAAAATATTGATTTCTTTTTAATCTTTGTTTGTGTACTTCTTTCCAGGTAATGCACATTGCAGCTGCAATTGAAATAAACTCAAGACTAATCCCCAGTCTGAAAATCTTGCTTGGTGCACTAAACTCAAAGGTTTGAATTCTATTTCATACTTTTTGATTAACAGTACGGTGGATAGATTACGTCCCCCTCCAGCCATCTTGTATGTTGTGTCGTTAGAGGGGGTTTTAAGCGATTTGCATTATACAGTGACATGTTTTTTCCTGTGATATAAATGTAAGAATTGCGGTGAATTGATATGTTTTTAGTCTTTATGTTTATGTTATGGTTTGTAGCCATTTTACTCGTATTAATACTGTCTACACAGGGCTCCCTGGGTTGTATTATTGCATCATAAAATTTTCTAGTCTTTTCTAAGCTAGTGGTGGTTCTTTATCTCAAGTTTTCCTTTGGGGTTATCGTTTTTGCACTTTGCATTTGGGAACAGCTGTTGAGTTATTATGACAGAAAACATATTTGGAACCTATAACTTCAATAAAAATATGTGGACTCCAAGATGAAAAATTATATACAAAGTGAAGGCATAAATGGCTGTGTAATTGATTTTCTCTATCATTGCTTCTGTTTTTGAGTTTGGTTTTACATTTTGCCTTTCCTGTTTAAAAAATACCAGTCCATTGAATTCGAAGATATTGTGAAGATAGGACGAACTCATACTCATGATGCAACACCTTTGACTCTTGGACAAGAGTTTAGTGGGTACACTACACAAGTAAGCTTCCTTGTGTTTGGCTTGCGCTGTTTTGTATTTTCCCTATCATTTATGTTGCCTTTTGAATACTCTGGGTAGTGATTTCTCGTTCCTTTTTCCTTTATCTGCAGGTGAAGTATGGTATTGATCGAGTAATTGGAACATTGCCACGCATGTATCAGGTTAGTCAATCAAGTACATAAGCTAACTGCTTGTTCTTCACAATTTTCTTTTGGAGTTTTGATTCTAACTAAGCAGAGATCTTACTTGATGAACAGCTTGCGCAGGGTGGTACAGCTGTTGGGACTGGATTGAATACAAAGAAGGGGTATCTATGCTTTTTTTATGACTAAATGGTGGTTCCTATATTTTATTGTTATCAATTTGATAGGAATATGTTACTTTTTGAGAACCTCAAATTAAAAGACACCGTTTATACTTGTGACTTCTTCCATACAATTTTAAAATTATTCTATTTCAATAAATAAGTTATTTCTACGGTTATATGAAATTCAGGTTCGATGCAAAGATAGCAGCAGCAGTAGCCGAAGAAACAAATCTGCCTTTTGCTACGGCAGAAAATAAGTTTGAGGCCTTGGTTTATCTCTACAACTTTTCCCCCTTGTATTTAGTGTGTAATATGTCATTTCATTACCTCAGTTTTTTCAAATTCATGCTTCCCATGCAGCAAAATATATTCTTCTTTTGCAGGCTGCTCATGATGCTTTTGTTGAAACTAGTGGTGCCCTTAACACTGTTGCGGCTTCTTTGATGAAGATTGCTAATGATATACGGCTATTAGGAAGGTTGGTAGCTAGTAACTGCTACTTTTGTGTTCAATAGAAAATTAATCGTATTCTTTTATGGGTTTTCTTAATGCAATGGAAAATATAGTGGTCCACGCTGCGGTCTTGGTGAACTCATTCTTCCTGAAAATGAACCAGGAAGCAGCATTATGCCTGTAAGATCCTCATTGTGACTGAATTCACATTTGTTACACAAACTAGTGGTTTTCTGGTTACTTGCTGCAGTTCATTTTCTTGTTCCCTTACAATTGGAATTTGACTCTAAAGCACACCCATATTCTGTTTCAGGGGAAGGTTAACCCTACCCAGTGTGAGGCTTTGACAATGGTTTGTGCACAGGTAGACATCATCAATTCACTTCATTTTATTAAAATACTTTAATGTTATGACTAATGGAGTATTGAATATTGATTACCAAACAGTCTCTGCGACTTGTAATAAAGTCACAACGTGAACTTTTGATGAATTGTTTTCATGATTCGCAATTTCAGGTCATGGGAAACCATGTTGCGATCACAGTGGGTGGATCAAATGGTCATTTTGAGCTGAATGTATTCAAGCCAATGATTGCCAGTTGTCTCCTGCGTGTATGTTCTAAATATAACTTTTGTGTTGTGTGATATTTCTAATTTATCGATCACATAAAGTGAAACAAGCTGTTAATTTACTTCATACATTTTACGCGGTATTAGAACAGCTAAAAGCCTAGCCCCAGAGTCTCTGACTCTTAGAAACAGAGAATGTTCAAGCAGCACTAAGCTAGATTGGTGTATGGTAGCAGAAGTTAAAGGCTGAGAAATTTTTTTAATATTATATCTTACTGCATTACCTAAAAGATGTACTGGAATGCTTAATCGTTTTTCTTTCTTTAATTTTGATAGTCGCTGAGACTGCTGGGAGATTCAGTTGCTTCATTTGAAAAGAATTGTGTGAGAGGTATTCAAGCTAATAGGGAAAGAATTTCAAAATTACTGCGTGAGGTAAGTTGTTGACTTTATTTGAAACAAATATAAAAATGATGCCAAATATCACATTTACATTCTTATGCTAATTTAGTTTATGTTTCAATTTTGATTCACCTTGCAGTCACTGATGCTTGTGACATCCTTGAACCAAGTAAGTTTCCTCTTGTCAATCCTGAAACTATCTGATTTTTACATTCTTTTGAAACTGAATTTTATTTGTCTGTTTCAGAAAATTGGTTATGACAAAGCAGCAGCAGTTGCCAAGACAGCCCACAAAGAGGGAACTACTCTTAAGGTGATGATCTCCTGCCATACGCTCTTGTGTTTGTTTTGCTTTGATCTCTCTTTTTGAATACTCAAATAATTGTACTAGTACTGCTAAAAAGACCGGAGCAGTTAAACTCTTGTATGAGTTTCCGTTAATATGAATGAGTTGATTCCTTAATAATTTCTGTGTTTTTCGTGGATGCCCGATAAATTTGGCTAAATATCGAAGGTGGAATGATTTTTCAGGAAGCTGCATTGAAAATCGGAGTGCTGAGCTCTGAAGATTTCGACGAACTTGTGGTGCCTGAGCAAATGCTTGGACCATCTGATTAACTGGCTCGTAATGTTTTGTTCTAATGATTCCTTCTTCCAGCATCGCCTACATTAAAATACCTTATTTTGATACTATATGTATGCTTTATACCCAGGTTAGAGGTTCATAAGAACATATATTAGAACCATGATTTTAAATTGTGATTTGGATAGTCGGAAATTACAAATAAATGGATTTGTGCTTTCATGCCGCAACTGCATTGAAGTGCAGTGCTTACGAGTAAAAAAACTTTATACTGTAACAGTAATTATTGCAATCGCAGACAATTTAAAACCATTATTTTACGACATTTATGCCAAATTATATGAGAATTTGATTAATATGACAACTCGGTTCTTTTTATAGTTTCATTTTTAAAAATTAGCTGTTTATACCAGATTCCTCCTGACGTTTTGGAGGCAAAGTAATTGTTTCCCTACCATAAGTTAAACTTTTTAGGTGCAAAGAAGTTTATCTTCACACTTACTATCTGAAAAATAAATAAATAACTCAAGCATATATGGTATGTATACAAATGTTTTTGCCACTCGTGAGAGCATAGGAAATGATTGAGAAACATAAATTGAATGATCTTGATTTGATCTAATCATTATCTTTCAATATTTTATCTTTTATATTTTATTTGAATTTGTAACGTTATGTACTGAATCTGATATTATATATAAATAAGTCGTCTATCGATATTTATATTGATGTTGTATCAGTGAATCCCAAATAATCAGTCTTAAATAATAGACAACATTTATTATTGAATTAAACCAATAATAAGATCAGATACAAGGAGAATGAGGGAGAATATTATCATATATAAGGGAAAAGAAACACTATTAAGCCTTTAATGAAAGTCAATTTCATTAAAGATGGTAGAGAAAACTTACTAGCTTGCTTGATGATATTAGTTATTTTATGTTATTTGGAAATGCATTTTTGTTTTTGTTCTAGTTAAAAGGGATGTCTCTCAATCAAAACATGTAATTGATGTCGGTTAAACTTTGAAATGGTCAGTGATTGTATTCTTGCAAGCTCCACGGGCTCCACGAAAATGAGGGGGTTTCACCGGCAGAAGATACTTCGACGCTCAAGTTAGTAAAAATATAAAATATAATGAGTATAATGTAAAATATGAGTTGAAAGTACTTCATATATTGTCTTGTTATGTGAGTTGTTTTCTTTCCCTTATATAAGGTAGTGTTCTTCCCCTTCTCCTTATATTTGTTTTATTATTGGCTTAATTCAATAATAAATATTGTCTTTTATTTAAGGTTGATTATCCAGGATCTCTTGATTTACGTTAATATGACATTAATGTCCTAAATATGAAATCGTGGACGACCTATTTATATACAATATCGGATTCGGCTCATGACACTATAATTCCCTAATCTCAGGCATAAGTCAATGAGACTAAAAGTCAAGTTTATTCTAACGATCTTCAATCAATCTACATTGATCTTATAATGCTACAATTTTGTTTTGCAAATGATTATCTAGATGGCTATAGTATGTTTTTAAGGTATACGGTATATAGTAACTAACTGACTATGTTTTATCTTTATCAAGCCGTTACAATACATTCAACTATACAAATTAGTTCCATCAAAATTCCGGTTACCTTTTACTAATTGAAGGAAACTTCTTATAAAGGAAACAGTAACTTTAAAGTCTATATAACTCCAAAAATGCACAAAATTCTTCAAATGCTCTTCCAGAACTTCAACCTAGAAACCATAAATAAAATAATTCAATTTCTCATTTGACCAAACACATAAGATGTAAAAGCGCACACATATAAAGAAATAAACAACAAAAAAGAGTTTGAACTATAGAAATGATATTCAATCAAATCAAAATTATAATAAAATAATTTTGACTTAAACTCTATCACCTACTAACGGAGTTTGAATGGGAAAAAAACATTATCTCAAAACTTCAAAAGAATAGAGAATATAATTTTAAAGATGTAAATGTTTAGAAGAAATGAAAAATGAAAATTTTTACTTTTTATTAACAATTTTTAAAATTATTTTCATTTAATTTAAATTATTTTCTTTAAACCTATAAAAATAGCATATTGTTGAAAGAAAAACAAGAGGAAAAAAACACTTGTTTAAAAAATGTCTGCAATGATAAAAGTGAATTATATCTTTAAATTATGTACACTTAACCAACAGATTCCCAACCACATCAATCATCTCAACCAGCTCCAAGGACAACAAGATCAAGTGCACAATAAATTTTAACACATGAAATTGTTTTTCAAAGATATCACAAGTGTTTCAATCAATTAATAGACCTTAGATTGTAAAAGAAGTATTAAAACATATTAAAATACAATTTGAACACATGAAATGGTTTTTCAAAGGTATTATCACAAGTGTTTGAATCAAGTAATAGACCTTAGATTGTAAAAGAAGTATTAAACATATGAAAACACAATT
>Ga0123342_1007057_pt1 | contig 15124 bp, 11 predicted proteins | sample Turbeawhitnodule_FD_89960 | JGI IMG/M metagenome (GOLD analysis project Ga0123342, IMG submission 89960) | Root nodule microbial communities of legume samples collected from Mexico - Turtle bean Mexico white nodule | ecosystem: Host-associated > Plants > Roots > Nodule | place: Mexico: Nepantla... | reverse complement strand
CTCCTCTGCTACAGCGTGGTATGATTAGATTCTAAAATAGATGAGGTATAGAGTGAGAAATTTAGAGAGAAGGTAGAAGGGAGAGATGGAGAGAGAAAGAGAAAGAGGTTTCGTGTGTGGGGGCAGGGGTCTCTGTTTCTGCTTCTTTTTTTTTTTTAAAAGGAAAAGTTGCTGTTACATTTTGATCAATCCTTTTTTTTTTCAATAAACATAAAGTTTAAAAGTTTATGATAATTTATAAAATATGAATATACAAAATTTATAATCAATTAGAATATTACAGTATAAGTTTATAATATTATATTTAAAAGATACAAATACACATAAATTTATAATATATTAAAATATTACCGTATAAAATTTATAATAATATTTAAAAAAATACGTAAATAAAAATTTATGATAAAATTTAAAAATACAAATAGTGTTTGTATTTTCGTTAATAAGATTAAAATAAATAAAAAATATGTATACCAAAAAGTTGTTAAAGAACAAATTAAAGATAAATTATGTTTATATATTGTAAAGCAGTTACGAGATAGCTTGAACATAAATATTCTGAGTTAAATACTGATTAACTAAAAGATAATACAAATATTCTTCATATATATCACCATATAGTTAAATACTAACTACCTAAAAGATAATACAAATATTCTTTAGATATATCAATATATCTCTTATAACGGTAATCATATTCAGTCGATCACTACAAGGATTCATGACTAAAACACTATAAATAAACCCTTTCCAGATGTGTGATATATGCTTATATCAGCTTTGCAATATACCCTCTTTACAGAGAGTATTTACTTGAATGTCAGAGTAACTTTTTTAGATTCACTCTCTTACTCAGCGAGCAGAGACAACAAAACTGATTTATTTTTCAGTTTTGCAGGGTCACACGGTGAAAGCAAGGTGATAGATATAAACGTTTATCATCTCTTTCCTGAAAGAGAGGTGAAGATGGTGGAAGAGTTGATTGATGTTTGTGAAAAGGGTGGATTGGATCTTCAACCTTGTTTGATGGAGTTACCGATGGAGCTTAAGGGGTTGATCTTGGAGCGTGTTCCTGGTGTTGATTTGGCGAAAGTAGCTTGCACATGTTCAGAATTGCGATTCTTATGCAGTGACAACGAGTTGTGGAAGAAGAAGTGTTTGGAGGAGTCTGGAGGAGAGAGTAAAGGGTCTGTTCTCAATGATTCCAAACGTTATTTTCGTTTTCAATTTGTATTACGTCGTTTTCTAGTTAAACTACGTCGTTTTCGAGTTCAACTACGTTGTTTTCAACGTACATTGGATAAGTAGATTTTAGATGATAAATGTTTAATATGTGTTAATTGGAGTATTCTAAAATATTCTCTATTATTTTATTTTTTTCTTGTTGATAAAAAATTTATAGAGTTTGAAAGAATTAATAATTTTATGATTATAAAATTAGAAGATTGAAGCCAAATTAAATTGTAAATTATTATTTAATTTTATTAAATTTTATATTTAATTAAAATAAAACTAATTGAATAATCAGTTTTTATATTTGATTCAGATTTTTTTTTTCTCAAGTTAAATTGATTCATGTTCGTTGAAAGAGAGTGTATGAAATGGAAAATCTTATTAAACAAAATTTAATGAATATTTGGAAATCTACGAAATAGTTTTTCATCTTTTACTCTTCTAAATCGGTATGTTCAGAAATATTAACTTATATATAAACATATACATTTTAATAAAAAAATATTTTCAGGACTCGCCCATCTTTTATTTTTAATTAAGGTGAGTTTAAGATAAAAAAAATTATTTAAAGATAATGTAATTTTATTTAAAAGGTAAAACTGTTAACTATTTGAAAAGAAAAAATATTTAGTTATTTTAAAATAAAGAGAAAGTATTCAATTATTTATTTTATTAAATAAATAAATATATAAATTATTTATTATAAATTTATAATAACATTTAAAAAATACAAATACACCCGAGTTTATAATAAAATTAAAAAATATAGATATACAAACGTCACAATGTCTGTATTGTTAGAATTAGAGACCTTAAATAAGAGGGGATGAATTGTTTTTGAAATATTTTTGCAAGTAATGAAGGTAAAAATTATGAAGAATCAATAAATTAGAAAACTGTTTAGCTAAAGAGAAAATTGTTTTTAGTTTGATTCTAGAAAATCAACCAATTATTTTTGCGAAACAACAGTTTAAAGAGTGTAAGGATAGAGAGATTCACACAAAATGTTTATATTGTTTCACTCTTAACCAAAAGCTACATTCAGTCATCCGCTAACCACTGAGAATTCACTATGTAATAAAACTTAGATTACATAACACACACCAAAAGTGACGATCTTGAACCCTTCAAGAACACACCACTCTTTGGCAAAATACACAGTTTCATAACAACCCTCTGAAAATGCGCCACACCAAATCACAAGTAGATACAATGATTAAGGAAAGAAGGGAACAAAATACACCTGGGTAATCAAAACTTAAAGTTCGGAAGTACAAAACTCGATTCTATTCCACACTTGAGAATGATCCAAAGCTTTTTGAAATCTTGAAAAGTGATTTTGATTGATCTCTCTTTCTTAGTTAATGACCAGGAGCTAAACAACCATTTTATACTTCAATCATATGGTCAAAACATTTAATTCAAGAACCAAAAGTAGTTTGAATCAACCCTTTACATAGGTGTAATGTATGTTTTTTTTTATCAACTTTACAATATACACTCTTTACAGATAATACTTACTTGAAAACTTTAATAAAGAAGTAAAAAAATTATTAGCACATCTACAATTATACAATTAGTTTCAAGTACTATCTAAGTCTCTTTTTGTCCATACAGATACAAATATAAAATTGAGACATTATAAATTAGTATTTCTTTCTTTAAAAACATACGTATATAAAAATATGTTATAATTTGAAATAATATTTGTAAATAATATATGTTATATGCTATATTTCTGCTAATAAAATTAAAATCGAAAAAGGTAATGTACACTAAAAAGATAATAGTTAGTTACTAATAAATTAAAGAGAAATCCTTTGTGTATATTCATAAAGTAGTTAAGAAATAGTTTAAAGAAAAATTGTCTTTATATATTGTTGGATAAAACTGATTTATTTGATGTTTGTTTAGTTTTGCAGGGTCACAAAGTGAAGGCAAAAGGTGATAAATATAAACGTTTCTCATCTCTTGGATTCAATTTAAACATGTTTGGTCAGATTGTAAAATTCTCAGATTATAAAATTGGAAGATTGAATCCAAATTGAATTGTAAACTATTATTTAATTTTATATTTAATTAAAATAATAATCAGTTTTTATATTTGATTCAGATATATTTGTGCTCTAAAAAGAATGTTTAGAAATTATAAAATACTTTATATATATTTATGTTTTTTTACCTAAAAAGGATAAACATATACATTTTTTTTTAATATTTTTTTTCAGAACTCACTCATCTTTTATTTATAATTAAGGTGAATTTAAGATAAAAATTTATTTAAAGACAATGTAACTTTATTTAAAATGTAAAACTATTAACTATTTGAAAAGAAAATTTGTTTCGAATGTAAATATATTGAAAATGTAAATATACTCTAGGTAATATTATATATATTTTAGTATATATTCACTTTCTAAATTGTTTTAATTATTCAAATTTATATATAAGAATATATTTATTTTAATTCATTGTTTTTTCATTATATGATAGAAGAGAATTCCACACAATCTCATAGTTGTTGTATTTATGAGATTCTCATCATTTATTCATTCTTTTATTATATATTATTAATGTTTAATAAATATATTACATTAATTTCTTGTTATGTATTTTGTTAAAACTTAGGAAAATATGAATTACAAAAACTCTTTCAAATATAAATTATGTTTTCTACTTAATTAATATAAATTTACTCAATTATTATTATAATTTAATAAATACATTTATTAACAAAAATATTACTTCTTTTACAAGAAAGTTAACAAATATCCAAAATAAAATTATTTATTTAATTTCCTAATTAAAGAAAAAATTATTATTACAAAACTTATGACATTTCTAATTAGTGTTTTATTCTTTAGAACATATGTATATAAAAATATATTATAATTTTGAAATGATATTTATAAATTTATTATATATAAATATTATATTTATTGTGTTTTGATTAATATATTTTTTAATAAATATAAAGTTTAAAAGTTTATAATAATATTTAAAAAATACGGATACACAAAATTTATAATCAATTAGAATATTGTAGTATAAGTTTATAATATTATATTTAAAATATACAAATACACATAAATTTATAATAAATTAAAATATTACCGTATAAAATTATAATAATATTTTTAAACACGTACACATAAATTTATCATAAAATAAAAAAGTACAAATAGTATTTGTATTTCCGTTAATAAGATTAGAATTGAAAAAAAAATTAGGTAGACAAAAAATTGTTAGAAAACAGATTAAAGAGAAATTATGTTAATATATTGTAAAGTAGTTATGAGATAATCTAAATTTTATCAGTTACTTCGATTTTCTTGATATATTATTGTTTAATACTGATTTATTTCATGTTTGTTTAGTTTTCAAGACTCACATACAAAGAAAAATCATAAATATATACATTTATATTTACAATACTATATCTATCCCTCTACTTTATTTTCATTTTAGATAAAATTAAATATTTTAACTGTTATGTTGATAACATACACCGAAATTTAGTCAAATGGTAGCAAAATAATATAACTAATTAGCAATTTTTTTTTATCAATCAAACTATAATATTATACATTACCTGTTTTAGAAATTGAATAAAGTTGTAACAATGTAATAAAAATTTAACATTTTAAAAAATAGACGTACACATAAATTTAATATATAATTAAAAAATACAGTTAATGTTTGTATTTCTGTTAATAAGATTAAAATCGAAAAAATATTATGTAGACCAAAAAAAGTTGTTACGACGAAACAGATTAAAAATAAATTATGTTTATATATTATAAAGTAGAAATTTTCAGTTACCAAATAATTAAATACTGATTAAAAAATTCTACAAATATTTTTCAGATATACCAATATACTTCCCTACCCTATAACACTAATCATGCTATAAATCATAACAAGAGTCCATGACTAAAACACTATATATAAGCCTTTTACATAATTGTAATGCATGTTTTTTTTATCAGTTTTACAATATATTTTTTTAAACGGAGTACTTACTTGAGCATCGGATAAAGTTCACCCGATTGAGCATCGATAATAAAGTAGGAGACTTTAGAGAAGCTAACCAGTTTCAGGTATTATCTAAGTTCCTCTTTGTTCATATAGATACAAATACAAAATCGACATTACAAAATTAGTCTTTTTTTTTCTCTTCAAAACATACATATATAAAAAGAATATGTTATAATTTGAAATAATATTTGTAAATTTTCATTGGTATAATAGACTCTCAGCTAGTCTGTTTTTAGACTTCTTTATGAATAGGTATGTATCGTTTTTGTTAACATATGAATTTTGGTCTATTCTTCCCATATTTTTGTATTTTCTTTTTTTTAATAATATTTTTTTTCATGTGATGGCAGATGATTGTTGTTACTTGAGGTCTCTCAGCTTAGCTGAGATGTCAAGTTACATAGTGATGCCTAACACGAAAACTTTAATAAAAAAAATAATATTTGTAAATAATATATGTTATATGCTATATTTCTGCTAATAAAATTAAAATCGAGAAATAAAAGGAGTTATTAATAAATTAAAGAGAAATCCTCACTGATTTATTTAATATTTGTTTAGTTTTGCAGGTTCATAGTGAAATCAAAGACGATGAATCTGAGAGTGAAACCCTTGGAATTCGACCGAACCCTCGTAATCAAATTGCCAAATTCATGTTCTCTGCAACACCTCATCGACACCCTTTCTCGCATCCTCCCTTCTTCTTCTTCTTTCTCTTCTCTGCACCTTTCCCTCAACAGTAAGGACGAAATTCGCGCATCTTCGCCGCACGTTTCTCTCCACTCCCTTGGCGTGGCCGACGACGACCTCATCTTCTACTCCTTCAACCCCGCCGCCTTCTCCTCCCAAACCCTAGCCGGAGATGCCCCTTTCACCCCCGCCGTTGAAAAGCATCCGACTTTGGGTTCTGCAGAGGCGGAATCCGATGAGGCGCTGCTGCTGAGTACCAATTCAGAACCTTCCTTTCTCAGAAGGCTTCTGAAAGAAGCCCTTACAAGAAACTACCTTAATGTTTTCAAGCTGTTAACGTTGACGGTCCACCGAGTGGTTGTTGAATATGGGTTTGTTAGAATCGACAAGGATTCGGGCACGGCGGTTAGTTGTTTTCCCTCTCCTGATGATTCTCCTTCGCCGCTTTCTTCAATGATGTCGTTGAGGTATACCCTGCCTCAGATTCTGGTAGGTGGCGGTTCTCACAGTGTGAATTTGAAGTTTCAGAGACTGGGACAACATTTTGTGAATGTCTGTGGGGGGTTGTCCGATGATTCTGGTACGAGGTTGCACCATGTTTGTTTGGATACACGTAGATATGCCAGGGCATTGGAGTCGATGCAGGAAAACGGTGAATCTAAAGGCAGTGATGGGGAGGAAGTTTTTGAAATGTTGAAGATGGTGAAAGACAGAGTTGCATTGCCCCTGTTGATTGACCTTTGTGAAAAGGTTGGATTGGATATTCCACCTTGTTTGATGAAGTTACCGACGGAGCTTAAGGAGTTGATCTTGGAGCGTGTTGCTGGTGTTGATTTGGCGAGAGTAGCTTGCACATGTTCAGAGTTGCGATTCTTGTGCAGTGAGAATGAGTTGTGGAAGAAGAAGTATTTGGAGGAGTTTGGAGGAGAGAGTGAAGGATCTGTTTTCAAGGATTTGTTTGCTGTGTCATGGCAAAGGAAGGTTTCTAAGGAAGAAATTTTATATCAGGCTTTCCAACGTGCAATGGACTCTAACCCTGGTAAGATATGCACCATATACTTGTGAATTCTACAATTCAAATTGTAATTTTTACTATTTTAGCTCTATTTTATCATAATTCAAATTGTTTTTGTGTCTTTTTATCAATAATGAAAATGTATTCTGCATTTAACAAACAAATTAATTAATATTTTAATTTTTTTAATTTAAAATATTATTATATTATTATATAAGTTCTCCTCGTGAATCACTTGTATACTTTTTTTTCATATTTAGTTACTTTTTAATTTTTATTATCTTTGTGATATTTTTTTCCACTATTATTATTTTACATGGAGAAAAATATTCTAAAGTGATATTATTTACAAGATTAAAAAAAAATTCAAATTAATTGTGAATACGGTGTAAAATATATAATGATAACATAAAATTAACACTCTTAAAATCCAATTAATACCCGTAAGCCACTGAATGGAAATTTTAGATTTTGAAACGTATAATAACATCGAAAATCGACATTATTAAAATTATAAGATAATAATTTGGTCGATATACTTTAGGTGCTCTAATTAAAAAATCTGAAATATTTAATTTTTAATTTTAATGTTATAAGAAAACTATATTTAAAAACTACTTTGTCATTTAGAAACTATATTAGGTTTTAAGTTGAATATTTAATTATAATCGAAAAATACAAAAATTAAATCAATTCAGAAAGAGAAATATTTTTAAATCATTTTAAACAAGATTAAAATTGAATTTTTGATGAATTTTGTATTTTCGTTTCTGATTAATTAGTTTAGTTCAAACTTTGTATTAAAAAAATTTAAGCAAATAAAATTAAACTATTTATTACATTAAATTATAATATTATATATTTAGAGTTGGTTAACAACTAAAACATACTAAACATTAAACCTTTTTTCATATTTAGTTTTATTTTATAATTTTGAAAATATGGTAACAAAAATGTATATATATATATATATATATATATAATTTCTGATGGTAAGATTAGTAATTTATCCATCAAATTAAAATTGAAAATATGAAGTAATTATTAAGAAAACATACTAAATTTTTATTAAAGAATTTTAAAAAATTAATAAGTAAAGAATTTTAAAAAATTAATAAGTAAAGAATTTTAAAAAATTAATAAGTTTATAATTATAAAATTAGAAGATCAAATTCAAATTGAATTGTAAAATATTATTTAATTCTGATTAAATTTTATATTTAATTAAAATTAAATTAAATTGAATAATCAGTTTTTATATTTGATTTAAATTTTTTTTTTCAAATTAAATTAATTCATTTCTCTTGAAAGAAAGTGTATGGAAAATCTTATTAAACAAAATTTAATGAATCCTTGCAAATTCACGAAATAGTTGTTCATCTTTTAGTTTCTTGAATCGGCATATTTAAAAATGCTAATTTACTTTATATATTATTATAAATTTATGATAATATTTAAAAAAGTACAGATAAACTTTAGTTTATAATAAAATTTGAAAATACAGATACATCAACATGATACTGTCTGTGTTTCCACTTATTAATTAGATTAAAATCAGAAAAAAAAAATTATGTACATAAAAAAATATTATGAAACAGATTAAAGAAAAATTTTGTTTACAGATTATATAGTGCTTCCATTCCTTTTCCATTTCAACAGTGCAATTCAACTCAATCATAGAGCAAGCTCCAAATTTTTTTTAGTTTCCTACATTTTAAACGGTTCAAATTCACTAAGTCACCTTGAACCTCCAAAAACCATGAAGACTAGGCTTGGTTTTTGCATGAGCTGTTACGATTAAATGTTTTTTTTAGTCTTCTTGAATTTTAATCAGGAAAAGTTCATGTAATGTGTTTCAAATTTGTCATAATTTCATATTTTTGAATGCATTCATTAGGTGTTTGCTAAAATGCTGCAAATAATGTTGGTCATCGTTTCTTGATTTGTATTTGTGTTTTTCGAATTGTATAAGTTTTGGTATTTTTATGTTTTCTTGTTCTTGACTTGTTTTAGATGATAGCAAGTCTTCAATTCACTAAATCCTCTAATTGTCTTGCAAGTTATGTTTTCTAATTGCTTGAATTCTTTAGATCCTTTTTCCTGAAACCTAGAGTGCAAGTTCAATGGTTTGTAAAAATTGTTTCAATCAATTTTAAACACATATAACTCATGATGTTAGGATCCATGTATTAAAAAGGCATGTATTAAAAAGGCATATCAAAATATTGTCTAAAAATATTATAATTTAGAAAAGAATGATGTTAAATGATTTTCTAGTGCATATTTTGTTATGAAAATTAGCCCAGTGCTTATTTGTTTGTTGTCTTAAAATTTGAGAATCAAATTCATAATACACAATATTTTGAAAAATTTACAAGTTTGTGTTATTGTTGGTTAATTATAGTTAGGAGGAGATCTTAGAGTTAACTAAAACCCTTCCATCAAATAATGAAATGAGTTAATATTTTTCCTTAGGAGGAGATATGTACCATCATATTGTGATAGGGAGTTAATGCAGAAACTCCAACACCTCCAATAGAGAGATATGAGAGTAGAAGAATATAGACAAAAAATGGAGTTACTCATGTTAAGGGCTGAGATTAGAGAAGAACCTAGGACAACCCTCGCTCGATTCCAAAGTGATCTCAATATGGAAATAAGAGATAGAGATGAACTCTTAAGCTTTAATGATTTAAATAATTTAGTTCAACTTTGTGTGAGAGTAGAAGAGCAAACCCAAAAAGAAAATCATCTTTAAAGAACTACTCTACATCATCTTATACAACGAAAGAGTATTCAAGGGACAACAAATACTCTTTGTAAAGAAGGTAGACCATGTGAGAAAGACAGGGATAAAGGCAAACAAAAAGACAAAGATAAATATAAAGATAAAGATTCTTCTAAAGAAGTTAGGGGTAAAAATATTCAATGTTTTAAGTGTCTTGAAAATGTCCCTTGCAATTTCCCCTAAAGAACATTCTTTTTCATCCTCTAGTGAAAAAGATACCCCAACTTCTGAAGAGGAAATCCAACCATGCATTGGGAAGTTATTAGTTGTCAAAAGGCTTTTACCTGGGTTGAACTCTAAGAAGTCCAGGGTGGGATGGAGTGTTGATGCTTGTTCGACAGCTGCCTTGAATCCCACAAGATAGGATTGGACAACATCTTGCTTAAATGATTTTGTGGTCTTGGCAAGATCCTCATCTTTACGGGTCAATTCCCTTTTCAACTTGCCAACTTCAGCCAAGAGCTTGTTCTTTTCTTCGGTTAGGCTTGCAACCTCTTGAGCTCGCTATGTTGCCTCTTTAGTCTTTTTAGCTCGAAGACGTTTAGCTTCTTGATGTAAATCATTTGAATGCTTGAGCTCAAATTGAAGATGTTCTACTTCTTTGCAAAGCTCAGCATTCTCTTGAATTATCTGGTCATCTGCCACTCTCCGATCTCTCATCTTGGTAACAACTAAGCAACCCATGGCGAAGGCTTGCCCAAATTGCTTCATGGCGTCACGAAGCAGATGATCTTTGTCGTGAGCGATGAGCCTGTCTTTGTCCTAACTGGGCAGGAAGGCCTTTTCACCATATATGGGGATGTCAAAGTTTGGATCCCACACGCTCTTCCTCTTAGAGCTCTCCGCTTCGCATTCTTGAATGACAATTACATTTTGAGGCAAAGCATGGTCAGTTGAGTGAGCGACGTCTTGATACGGGACTCGACCATCTGAGTGAGAGTGCTCAGTAGGAGGAGCAATTGCCTTCCTTTTCCTCTTAAAAACAAGCCATGAGGTGGTTTTCTCGTCTTGCTCGGTCGAGGCTTGGGTAATTGTGACTGGAGCCTTCTTTTTTCGAGTTAAAGAATCCTTGGGCATCTTAGCAGCTGTCCTCATCTTTTTAGCCATCTCGGCTAGCTCTGCCTTGTTGATATGGGTCAACATTTTTTCTGCAAAGAAAATAAGTAAATGGTTAACAAGTGGTAGCAGAGTTATCTTCACCAAAAGTACTCTTTGGTTAACAAGTGGAATGTACTCTTTGGTTATTAACTAGGAGGTGTCGAAGACGACCTTCAAGCTCGTCAGGAATTGGCAAATTCGATCTTTTGGTGATAGATCTTCTAGGCACCAAGCACTCTGGAATTTGGGTTCAAAGACCTATTGGCTCGGTCAACCATTACTAAAGTTTTAACACATTCTTACGACAACTTATAGAACTACTCAATCAATCAGAATGTTATCATTACGAAAGCAAGAGTAATTACGATTAACAAATAATGTACATATTATATCGATCGGTTGATCAGTAGGCAAGTATGTTTGGACATGTAAACCATAAAAATTTAGAAACTATAAGTTCAACAAATTTTTTTATGCCCACATCTCGGACCCAAAATAATCATTTACAGAGGATCAAATAACTCCTCAAAAGACGGCTCCGACTCATTTTGTGGGGTGGCAACATTTTCTCCTTGGCCCTCGACATCCTTCATCGCCTCATTTGTACCTCCGCCGATCGACACTAGCTTCCCTTCAACGACATATTTTTCCACGTCATATTGGGCGTCCTCGGCAGGTATACCATGGAAAAAGGATGCTTGACAAAGGCCTTGATGGAAGCAGTCCTCGCTTATGCGTAGCATGAAGGATTGACACTTCTCCACCTCAGCGAATAGTGTTTTTTTTCTCTCTCTCTCTATCTCCAACCTTGGCATTCTCTTTGGCGCCCTCAGCCTTTTCCTTTTCCAGTTCGGATTTTAGTGCCTTTTTTGCCTCCTCGACTTCGATATAGACTTGGCGCATTTTTTCCTCCAGCGCCCTCATCGCCTCCAACATTGCTTTTAAAGAGCTTGATGGTTCTGCCAGCTCGGTCTTTAGCTTGGTTACCACCACGATAGTGGTTCTTTCTACTTCTTCTCCGAGAGTGTGACCAACCACTAGCGCTCGACTTTGGAGCTCGATGAACTTCATAATCAAGTTATTCGTGGGGACAACTGCAATTACACTCTCTTCTTTGGGTGACATTGCAACATGGATACTTGTGCTAGTTGGAGATGGGGGCCGATCAGGGAAATCTAACGAGAGGAGGATCTTGCCTCTACATTTTGTTGGGTTGCCTTTGCAGGTCGATCCCATTTTCGTTTCACGGGAGGAGTTGTGTTTTTTGAAGGCACTATGTCGACCGGAATAATTGGATTTCCCTTTCCAACCATCCCAAAACTGCCAAGTTTCTTTGTGCTCACCTAACGTCTTAATTGTGTTATGTAGTCCCCTAGCTTTAGGTCCATCCGAGACATGAAGGCTGCAAAAAACAAACAAATTAAACACATTCTCAACATAGTGAATACAATCAAGTACATAAAAAGTCTACATAACAGTAAAATTTGTTCACCTCTTGGACGACCCATACAACGCTACCAACAATCGAGTAGGCAATTTATTTGGGAGATGGTCGAGAACAACACAAATTTATTTATCTCACGGAGTCATCGAAGACCTTGCCCAGGAGACAATTCTTGTTGAATTTTGGGTCCAATGGAAAGGAAACTTCGTTCTCCCTTCCGCATCATAAAAATAAGGTATGTCGTCCAACTCCACAAAAAATTTGAAATATTTCTCTTTGAATTTTTTATATAACGTGGTGTAGGGTGCAAATTGAATACTCGTTGGTCGACTTGATAAAGACAGCTAACTCATGGGAGTACTCGGACATGAATTATAATATAATAGAAATGATTAAGGCATAGGCAATATCTTGAAAATATTCTGAATGCCTGAAGGGACCGCCCAATAATTGGGATGCAACTAGGTCAACGCCACATTAAGGATCCAAAGAACCCTGTGGTGAATTCGTCGAAGGGAAGGGTGACATGTAAGTCATAAAAACATGTGTTGTAAACAAAAAAGAAAGTCGTGGGGTGCGTTCTCTAATCCGTGGCACACTCGATCGGTGTAACCACAAATATCGACCATCAAAGCGTCTGAGGGAGAATCTGATTTTAAGAAGGATACTTTGGATAAAAATTTATCCAAATCATTTGGACTCTTGAAGCAAGTAGGGATGTCCAAGACATGTGGATCAACACACTCGTAATTCGAACCGTCTTACCCGACCAAGTGGTCTGAGTTACTCACGTCTCCCACACTACCAGATGCGGTGCAAGTAACATTGGATGAGTCAATATTAACTACACTATCAGAGGAGTCGGAGGAAGTAGACATTACTAACCTGAATTTACGAAAAGCGAAAGAAAGTTTGACAGAATCAACACTCAAAGCACACTATGTAAACTCTATAGCAGTGAGTTCAAATGATGCCCTATTTATAGGAAACCGAAGAGGATAGAGGTTACCATGTGAATAACTCTGGACCGTTAGATCCACATTCATCCAATGGCCCATGTCACTCGTCATGTGAAACGACATTACATATGAATTGTTAGATCTCTTCAATTGAACAGTGCTCATAAAACAACAGCTTTATTAAAAAAAGTGAATGTCAAATCTCTACCAAGCATTTAATATGTCCAAATGATCACATCTGACCTCGCGAACTCCAACGGTCATCTCGAACTCTTCAGAAAATTAATTTCTTCGAGCCTCGGGGACAAGTGTACCAGTCAACACCAAACGAGCCAGTCTCGACCTTAGGACCAACCGACTGAGTTATATAACATCTCAAGGTACACAATAAATGACAATAATGACAGTTATAATGGTGGTATTGGATGAGTCATAATTTCTTAAAATATACGGAAAATATCTCTCACAAACCAACTGAAACCGATTAACTAAAATGTAGACATCCTTATTAATAAGGGACCACGATGCATGTCAGTTGTTAATAACTGATGTCCGACTCATCACAACTAGGGCCTATAAACTAATGCTATAAATAGAACCTTTTGTGGATGAATGAGGTACGTTTTTTTCCACTTACCAGAACACACCCTTAACTAGAGTACTTATTTGAACGTTGGAGTAACTTTTGTAAGTAACTCTGACTGAAGCATCAGCATTTAAGGAAGGAGACTTGAAGCAACCAGGAGATTACCGACACATCAACAATTGTAAGTACTACCTAAGCCCCCAGCCTACACAGATACAATAAATAAATATATATATATATATATATATATAAAATAGAATATGTTGTTATCATTATTGAAAACCCCTTTTTTTAAAATTTGTTTACATTATGTATTTTATATTAATTACTAAATTTTTTTTTTATGTATTATAAAATAAAAAATTTCAAATTTTATGATTTTAAATTTTAATAAAAAAACTATTATTATAAATAACAACTTTTTTAATGGTTAACTAATTAGAAGGGAAATAATATTTTAAAATAAATTTTATGAAATAGATTATAAAATAATTAATAATAATTAAATGGTACATGTTTAATTTTTCTGAACAATTATAGGGAGCAAACATTATTTTACTATTAAAGAATAAAGAAATTTGAAAAAAAAATCTTATTATGAACACAAGAAAAAGAAAAGAGGGTTATTGGAAATATTATTTTCATGACAGTGTCATATGAATTATTTCGTTTAATATTTATATAATATTATAATTATGCTCCATTATTCTCTATTGCATAACCTTAAACTTTCTCATTTTTATTTTTTTTTATGTTTTTTTCTTTTTTTCTTGTTCTTAGTTGTTTTATATGAATGTTTTCCTTTCTCAACCCAGCCTTTCACGGTTAACGAATTGCTGAATGAATAGATTAATAATTTTTTTGATTTTATGTTTTATTATTATTATAAAATCCAATAAGTCTCATATATATATATATATATATTAATGTATGATTAAATAAAAAAATAAAAAATATTTTTCAATTTGATGCATTTAATTAGATTCTTTTAATGATATTGGAATAAAATGCTACACACTTGATAAATCGCTTTCTCACACTCAGAAAATAAATAAATAAATAAATGCAATGGTCATAGCCTTGAAGAAACGCTGTGTTCTCGCGAACTTGAATTATTTAGCTTTCTCCCTCCAAAATTCCCTCCGTCCCCCGGAGAATGGCGTCAACTTCACATGGCAGCGGTGGCGTCGCTGCACGAATGAAGAACGCCGCTTCCACCTTCTGCTCCGACTCTCAGCCGATCATCGCCGTAACTAACTCCAACCCTTCCCCT
>Ga0123342_1007056_pt1 | contig 15126 bp, 5 predicted proteins | sample Turbeawhitnodule_FD_89960 | JGI IMG/M metagenome (GOLD analysis project Ga0123342, IMG submission 89960) | Root nodule microbial communities of legume samples collected from Mexico - Turtle bean Mexico white nodule | ecosystem: Host-associated > Plants > Roots > Nodule | place: Mexico: Nepantla... | reverse complement strand
TTAGCTAAGGTTAAAAAACCTCCGTTATTTTGTTGAGATTTTAGAAAAAACCTCCATTAATTAAATCAATTCCTAAGGTTATATTAACCTCCACTAAATAACCTCTATTAAAACCTTTTTTTTTTGTAGTGATAGTCTTCGCTCCCAACTGGAAGAGTCAGCAGCTACCCTCCAATCGGCCTTGGATGAAAATAACAGTCTCTTGGCTAGAAACAAACACTTAGAGGCCAAGATGAATCATTGGAAGGGTCTATGCGTTGAAGTCAAAGGGTAGGGAAGGATATGGTCACAAAGGCATATGAGGAGATTCGAGGGCTTAAGGAAAGCCTTTCATACATGACCCTTTCGAACTACCGATCTGAGGAAAAGGTTGAGAAGTTGTTGAAGGACCTGGAGATTGTCGAGGACAACATATTGGACCAACATGAGCTCGGCTTCCAGAAGGCTCTTCAACAAGTGGCTTGCATTTATAGCATTCCTTTGGACGAGGGAAAGTTCGATGTGAGCAAGGACTTCTACCAGGGCCAACTGATTACCATTATGGAGATTCCAAGTGCTCAAGAAGTTGTCTCGGCTCCTCTTAGGACTCCCAGGGCCAATAGGATAAATGTTGACCCTTAGTCATCTTCTTTTATTTCTTTTTTACCAGGCACACGTGTTTGTTTTTTTGTAAACTTGTGCCCTATTATGTGTAAACTGACAATCTATCGATCTTTTAATGAAATTTGCTTGACCTTCATAACATTTTCCTTCTTTTACACTTTACTTATTGTGTAAATTGACTTTTCTTCCATAACCGAGTGGTTCTTTAACGTGTTCTCGGCAGAGATTCACTTAGGTAAATTCTTTCTTAAGAGGTTCTTTAATGTGCTCTCGGCACGCTTTCATATGTGGCCAACATGGCCGAATGTTAACCAAAGCAATGGATGTGAGGTTGTGTGGACGAATTTTAACAAACTACGCTCCAAACTTTGTCACCAATGTGTCAAAACAATCAATGGAATGTGTTGGCAAGCGAATAAACCAACTTAAAGTCATCTCCTTAAGAGAGGTGAGGAATATCCGACACAACAGCACATCATCTGTAGTATGCAGTCTAACTTGCATTATATAGGCGTCCACGCATTCATCTTGGTTTGTAATACCATCATACATGTCAAGTGTGGGTTTTTTCCAGGTACTCGACAAGGGTACTTTTAGGATAGATTCCACGAAATAACTCCGCTGAGAGGTCGTTCCCAAGGTGCTCGCTGATGTCTGCCAAGTATTTTCGACAATACAATTAGTTTGTGTATATATCATAACTTTTTTATTATAAACTTGTGTATTTATTATCAAATTATTTTATTAGTATATTTATGAATAAGTTTAACTAAATTATGGAATTAATTTATGAAAACAAGGTTAATTATATGAAAACATGTTTAATTAGATTATGAAAACATGTTCAATTAAATCATGAAAATACGTTTAATTAAATATTAAAAATTATAATATTAAAATTTAAAATATTTAATGCTTAAATTATAATAAATATAAATAAAATAAAATATTTCAAAATTTATTATAATAATAATCAATACAGACGTCGTAACATATAAAGTGACATTTAGATGCATTGTTATTTACGTTCGTTTTGAGCACTTAAAAAATTACAATATTTAGAACTAATAAAATCATACACTTAAAAACGTGCCTTTATATAAAATATTAAATAACGGATGCTACAGCAATTTGCAATAAATCACTATATTATATCATGGTTATAAAATGAAAAAATTTGAAAGTCACTAATTAGATTACAAGAAAGTGGTGTGACAATAGAGAGAAGTTATCTAACAAGATTCTTTTCAATTAATTGTACTCCCCTCTAACGTGTGGAAGACAATATTGAGTGGTGAGATATTAGTTGAATATTCAATTATCAAGTTAGTTAATTTCCAACCATTCATTCCATTATTATTTTTTAAATTTAACTTTTGCAAAAAAATAAAACAAATCATTGTACATCACAATTATTGCCTTTCATTGTCATCCACGAACTCGTTCATGATCTGAGCACAAAAGCCACCTGTTCTTGTTTTAAGAAAATGTGTTTGAGGAGAAGTAATCATTAAACAATTTTTGAAAATTTAAAAAATTTATTCGTAAATTAGATTAATAAAAACATGTGCGAATTATATTCAAGTCAATAAATTTTAGAATCAGATTTTCTAATTATAAAACTTTTAACTCTATAATGTTTAATTTATTTAAAACTTGTCTTTTCTTCTTCCTAGGCCAATATATGGTAGGGAATCTATTCAATATAAGATGAAATAATCTCCGTTCTCTCTCTTCAAAAGGTGCTAACTACACAAATTAAATTATCTGAACGAGTGGAGCACATGAAATACTTTGTTAGTCACGGTAGTTAGGAGGAGTGAGATAGTATTTTTAATATTTATTTTAAATTTAAGATAATATTCATTATTTTTTTATTTATATCCTTATTTTTATTTGATATTTTATTTTTCTTTTATTTTTAAAATTTAATACTAGTTATTTTGTTATTTAAAACCTTTTTTATTTAATATTTAACTATTCTACATATATTTATTTATTATAATATAAAAAATAAAAATACACACTACTACAATACAATCATTAAATATAAACATATTTTAAAAATAAAAAATAGTTAATTGTTATATTATTAAATTAGATACTATTTTAAAGATTAGGGTTAGGAATAAATTTTTTTTGGGTGAACCCACTGTTCACCGTTAATCGCCATTCACTATCGCCGCCATTGAAGTCGTCACGGTCATCGAAGCAACGACCATAATCTCGTCGGAGTCTTCGTCGTCGCCGTCGTCAGATTTTTTGTCTAAATCTCGCTGAAGTCGTTGTTGTTGTCGCTATTGTCACCCATTTGATAACATGTAGATCTATGGATCCATCTCCTACTACTAGGCCCAATCCATCTCCTACCACTATGCCGTTGGCAACTAGGTCTATGGCTTTCTAGGTTGCCACTTTGCCCAATCCATCCATCTATACTAATTATGTCAATGTTCATCTTTTTATTGACAATTTGGATAAAACTAATTATGACACTTGGACCTCAGATATTAAATTATGGCTTAAGAGTCAAGATTATGTTGATCATCTTACCCAATGTGTTCACACTATTACTGCAGATGAGGCTTCCTGTTGGTTGAAAATTGATGCTCAATTATGTATTGTTATTAAATCTAATATTCACTCATCTTTTAAACAAAATTTTTGTGTTTTTGAGACGTATTCATAAGTTTGGGAATAGGCGAAATTATTATACACCAATGATACTCAACGTCTTTATGGAGTGTGTCAAAATCTCCTTACTGTTGTTGTTCCAAAACGTCTTGATGGTACAATGGTTGAATATTTGGGTAAACTACATGCTCTTCTTCATGATTTTAATGAATTATTGCCTCCTGTCTCCACTCCTACTCAAGAACTAGAGCAACGGTCCAAGTTCTTCATGTTATTGGGCTTACATGGCCTTCCTGATGATTATTCTCATGTCCGTGATTAGATTTTGGGATCTCCTATTGTTCCCAATTTTACTTCCACATTTTCTACCCTGCTGCATGTGCCAAGTAAACACGTCACTAATCCAGTTGATGACTCTTCTGCTTTAATCTCTTAGCATTATGATCGTACTCTTCCTTCCAAGTTGGGCAAAGGGCGTCACAAGTGTGACCATTGTGGCAAACTTAGTCATAAAATTGATTGGTGTTATGCCTTACATGATCATCCTCCTAGACCTGTTGCGGTTGCCCAAAATGTTCTTGTGCAACCTTCTACCATGGACCCTACTTCATATGATATATTAGGTCAACCTACAATTTTCAATAGATTTCTTAAATGGTATAAGGATCGTTAAAACTCTGGTTCCACTGCTTTTGTTGCACATTCAAGTACACATTTTGCTAGCCTTACTCTCTCCAATTCTTTTGGTCCTAGGGTTCTCGACTCAGATTGCACCGATCATATTACTGATAATATATATTTTTTCTCTTCTTTGTCTACCTCTGGTTATTTACCAACCATTAACATGATCAATGGCTCTAGGGTCTCATTCCATGGTGTTCCTACTATTCATCTTCTTCCGTCTTTATCTATTAATAATGTACTTTATTTTCCTGGGTCTCCCTTTAACTTATTATCCATTATTCTTCTAACACGTTCCCTTGACTGTGTTATTTCTTTTACCAAAGATTTTATTTGTTTACAGGACCGAAGTTCGGGATGGATGATTGGCATCGGATGTGAGTCTCATTTTACCACCTACGAACATTTGCACACGTTGGCACGGTTATGGATTCTCCATCTCTTATTCATGCTCAGCTAGGTCATCCTAGTCTTTCAAGATGCAACACCTTGTTCCAAGTTTGTCCAAAGTGTCTAGTTTGTCTTGTGTGTCGTGTCATTTAGGTAAACATAGTCTCAGTTCTTTTCCTAGTAGTGTCTCACAACGTGCTTCATCCCCTTGTTCCTTAGTTCACTCTGACATTTGAGGATCAAGTCGTGTTAAGTGTAATTTAGGGTTTTAGTATTTATTACTTTTATTGATAATTATTCAAGATGTACTTGGTTATCTTTAATGAAATCTCGTTCTGAGTTGTTTTCTATATTTCAATATTTTTATAACGAAATTAAAAATCAATTTGGTGTTTCAATTCAAACCTTACGCAATGATAATTCTCGTGAGTATCTTTCTCATTCTTCTACCACTTTTATGAAATCTTATGGCATTCTTCATCAAACCTCATGTGCTTATACCCCTCAACAAAATGGGGTGGTTGATCTCAAGAATAAACACCTTTTTGAAACTACTCGTATTATTTTACTTCATGGTGACGTTCCTTAACGTTTTTGGGGTGATGCTATCTTTGGTTTTAGAGAACAAAATTTCTCATTCTATTTTATTTCCTCATGAATCTCTTCATACCATACCACCTAAAGTTTTTGGTTCTACATGTTATGTTCACAATATTTGTTTTGGTATAGACAAATTATCTACTAGGTCACACAAATGGGTTTTTTTAGGGTTTACTAGATCTCAAAAAGGATATAAATGTTTTCACTCTCTCTTATTTCATTTATGCAGATGTCACCTTCACCGAGTCTTCTTTTTATTTTAAGTCTTTATCTTCTCCACTTGTGTCTCGATCTGAACACTTACATATTTCAGTTGTCTTTGATCCTCCTATTATGTCCAGTGTGCCAAATGATTCTCCTCCTCCACTACCTTTTCAAGTTTGCAGTCGTTGTTAGTCTTCCCATCATCCATAGGATGACTCCCTTCTAGTGTCAGATCCTTCATCGCTTCCGGGTCTAATAGTTGAACCTGATATTTCTATTATCATCCGTAAAGGTATACGTTCTACCCGTAATCTCTCTCCATATTATAATGCTTTAAGTTCCCATCGATTATCTCAAGCTTTTTATACTTGCCTTTCGTCTCTCTCCTCTATGTCCATTCTAAAGTCTATAAGTGATGCCTTAACTTATCCTGGTTGGCGTCAAGCCATGTTTGATGAAATGAGTGCGCTTAAAAATAAGTGAACTTGGGACCTTGTTCCTTTACCTTATGGTAAATTTGTTGTTTGTTGCAGGTGGATTTTTGCCATTAAAATTGGTCGTGATGGTACAATTGATCGTCTCAAAGCTTGTCTTGTGGCTAAGGGTTATACAATCTTGTGGCTAAGGGTTATACCCAAATTTTTGGTTTAAACTATGCTGATACTTTTTCTCCAGTAGCAAAGATGGCTTCAATTCTCTTATTCATAGCCATAGCTGCTATTCAACAATGGTCTCTTTATCAACTGGATGTAAAAAATGTCTTTCTTAATGAGGAGTCTTCTGGATTGGTATGTCGTCTCCACAAATCCTTATATGGTCACAAGTACTCTCTTAGGGCTTGGTTTGGAAAATTTAGCAAAGTTTTTCAATAGTTTGGTATGACTCGCAATGAAGCAGACCATTCAATTTTTTACCGTCACTCGAGTGTTGGGTGTATTTATCTTGTAGTATACATTGATGGCATTGTTCTTACAAAAAGTGATCACCATGGCATTTTACTGGTAAAAGAATACCTTTGTCAACACTTTTAGACCAAAATCTTTGCAAACTCATATATTTCTTAGGGATTGAGGTAGCATAATCAAACAAAGGTATTGTTCTTTCTCAGAGGAAGTATGCATTGGATATTTTGGAGGAAATTAGATTAACGAATTCAAAATCAGTTGAGACACCTATGGATCCTAATGTCAAACTCCTACCTAGGCAGGGGGAGCCTTTCTCAGATCCTAAGAAGTACAAAAGATTAGTTGGAAAATTGAACTATCTTACTGTCACTCATCCAGATATTTCATTTGTTGTTAGTGTGGTGAGTCAATTCCTTAATTCACCATGTGTTGATCATTGGAATGCAGTCATTCGTATATTGAAATACATTAAAGGTTCTCTTAGAAAAGGCTTGTTATATGGTCACAATAATCATACTAGAGTTGTATGTTATTCAGATGCTGATTGGGTAGGGTCTATGTCTGATAGAAAAGTAAGAAACAAAATGTTGTGGCAAGATCTAGTGTTGAAGCAGAATATAGAGTTATGGTTTCAACTACTTGTGAGCTTATTTGTCTTAAACAGTTACTCAAATAATTGCAATTTTGAGAAGTCATTCAAATGACACTCATTTGTGATAATGAGACTGCTCTTCATATTAGCTTAAATCCCTTCTTTCATGAAAGGACCAAACATATTGAGATTGATTGTCATTACATTCGAGAAAATATTGTATCTAGAGACATCAAGATTGAATATGTTAATTCAAATGATCAATTAGAAGATATTTTCACTAAATCTTTATGAAGCCTAGAATTGATTACATTTGTAACAAGCTTGGCACATATAATTTATATGCACCAGCTTGAGGGAGAGTGTTGAATGTAACAGGTTTAGCCCATAGTTTATAAAGACAAATAGTTGTTAAACTCAATAATAATACTTAATAATAGTTGTAAGGACTTAAAAATTATTTAAAAATAGAAGTGGTATAATTGAATGGAGTTTGAATATTTTAATATTAAAGGGAAAAGCTTGTAAATAAATTAAAGTTAGTTATTCAATATTCATTTCAAAAGAATCATCATTTCTCTCAAATATCTTTCATTTTCTTTTTTGTCTTCTCTTTAATGTTATGTTTGGATTGGAAAGAGGATTTGAGGAAGTGAATTTGAAGTGATCTGAGACAAAAGTGTGAAGAAAGTGAGGTTGTTTGGATTTGAGTATATTAGAGTGGATTTCTCAAGAAAGTTTATTGAAATTTGTGAGTATTATAATAGTTGTGAAAGAATTTTTAAATTTTGTAAAAGGTATAAAATGCAAGTTTACAAATTTATCATAGTCTTTAAAAATATTTGAATAATAATAATAATAATAAAACAAAATTAATTTATATATTTATTTTTCTATAATTAATATTATTATTATATAAATTTATTTTTTTATATAAATAATTTATTTTTTTATTTTTATTAATTATATCATTAAATATTTGATTCAAATAAAATTATTATTCTTTAAGAAAATTATTTAATTATTATTAATAATTTTATAAATATATATAATATTTTATTTTTATTATAAATATATAATATTTTATTTTATTATAAATATATATAATATTTTTATTTGATAATATAATTAATTATTTTATATTTTTTTTAGGGGGTACTTGTGTAACTTATATAAAGTTGGATTTCTCTACAATTCTTACCTAAGGAGTAAAGAAGGCTTTCTCCAATTTCTTCACCTTTCCACGCTTTTCTTCACATATTACTAGATCCAAATAGAAACGAATCTCGCAAATCCATCTGGATGAACAGTATTCACCCAACCCAAATTGATAAGTACCTAATTTCAGTAATATTTCATATTAAAATATAGACATTATGAGTATTAATTGTTAAAATAAATATAAAATAATCCCTAATTTATGAATTTATATCTTTTTACATATTTCATGATCTTTATTTGAATACGAGCATTTTATTCCCAAATTTGGTGTTAATTTCAGGTTTTTAGGGAAGAATGAAGATGATTGGGCTAAAGAGGAATATTATAAGCTAAAAGGAGAAAGTTGGAAGGCCCTGGAACGCACAACTGCACAAAAGGCCCAAATCAGCATCAGAGCATCTCGTTCGAGCGAGATATATCTCACTTGAAAGAGATAGTGATAGACACATTGTGCCTTTTTATGTTTTATTCACCCAAACAAGCCCATCAGCGCCATGCAAGAAGTCACTTAACCTTAGCAAATTAGGTTAAATAGGGGGCTTGAGGCTCAACCCTATTGGAAAAGATTGAGAGGAAAAAAACCATTGAGTGACTTGTAACCCAATTGGGAGAATATAAGGTATTAGAAGATGTGTGACTAATTTTACCCTGTGGTTTTTGGAGTAATATGTTCAATCTCTTATGTATTGAGGTGATATCTGAATATAATATTTTGTTCTCGATTGATTATTGGTATTATTGTTTTGCTTCAAATTCTTGATCTGAAATCTTAAATCTGAATGGAAAGTATTTTTATGGTTCTAACCTAAACAATAATACTTAACATATTTGAGTGTTAGGAATAGACTTGAAATTTTAATTGCTATCAACGTCTAATCTTAACGATAAGTTATTTTTATAAATATGCGAGAAATTGATATTTAGGAAGCATCTTAATACTTTTATATGCGAGGAATCAATATAAATGATTTTTATACGGGCATCAATAGCAATCAAAGGGCACAATATTGTCATGCTAATCAAAATACAAAAGAGTGAGAAAGATGAAACTCAATCCCTATTTTTTCATTTGAAGCAACAAACTCTTTGACTTGTTTTCTTGTTAATTCTTGCCATCATAACAACTCTCAACAAACTTTTATTTTTTTTTTTATTACTTAGTGAATCTTTTACTTGAATATTCAATTGTTCCTTGTGGGTTCGATATCCGTCCTTAGGGACATTATTACTTCTGACAACGCGGTGCACTTGCCGTAAAAAGTCATCACAAATACAAATGAAGCATAAGAATCTTACCAATTTTTTCATCCTTTTAAAGATTAGAGTTTAACATAGGAATCATAGTGAATAGTTGAACAAGTTTATCTAATCAGTTTTTTCTTAAGAGTAAGTTCCTCTCCACCCCTTTTTTCTTATTTTGAGAAATTATGCATGTCTTGGGGGAAATGTGTTGCATGTAGTTTTTTTAGAGTTAAGACGAGTCTCTACTAGTTCAGGATCGTAAGAATATGTTCATATCATTTATTAGGTTTCTATGTACATGATCAACTTCTTGTGTGTCTTATGGAGGGTTTGTGTGTTGATCTTATTTGAGCTTGAAATGAACTTGTTGACTTTTGAATGATTTTGAATTGTTGTATGCTTTTATCAATTTTATGTTACAATACTAGACATGAACAACAAGTTCAAGTTAGTTTGAAGTACTTTATTCTATGATAGGTAGAAAATGAATTGAAAAACACATCTTGAACTACACTGGATCCATATTATATTCTGCAAAAAAAAAAACACTTATTTTTATGCAGACTCGTTGAAAAAAATTCATTCAATTAAAACCTGAGAGCTTTGGTCGCTCTGTAAGCCAAATTCATTGGACAAGCCTTTTAAATAAACAATCCCAATGTTTTAGTCACTAGGTGAACCATTTCTCGGGTGAAATGTTTTTATGAAAAACTCCTAGTGGAGTAGTTGTTGGAAGAACGTTTTGTTTGTTGGACGACTAAAAGTGGTTGCTTGTGCTGATGCCTTTGGCTGAATGAGCATAATGGTGGTTGGACGATTTGCAAGATGTACTTAATTTGTTGGGCGAGAGGGTATTTTCTAAACTTTGAAGAAATGTTTTTAATTATATCTAAATTATAAAATTAGTTTATCTTTCACTTTATTCTCATAATCGATTAATATATTGCTTTTGAACATCATTATAATGTAATGGTTGATAAATTTCAATTTATTAGCATTTAAATTGAGTTGGATGTATATGTATGAATGAGTTTTATACCAAAAAAAAGGGTTTTTTTTTTATCTTTCAGTGTATGATTATATTAGATTATGAACTGTATGGTTGATTTATCTTATAGAATAAAGACATGACAAAGTTTTCATATTATTGACATTTGAATTAAATTTGAAATGCATAAATAGCTTGCATATGATATGAAGTACGATGTAGACATAACTATTTTCAAGGAAAGGAATACTGGATATGTATTGAATTTGATATTAGTACAAAGGAGATAACTTAACTCTACTTGTATATTGAAATCAGATGAATAAAGATTATCAAGTGATGAGAGTCGATAGAGGTTCTTATGACTTAGTTTATGGTGTGAAAAAGAACTAGTTTGCCAGGTCATATGGATTTTACCCTTTCATATGAGAGGACTTAGTTCCTATTGATGTAGTTGTATTTGAGAGGCTAGTGAAAGTAGTATGAGAAGTGCAGATCTCTAAGTCAAAATCAATGCATGTGTCTTCCATAAGTAAAGTCAATTATTTGTGATATTAATGTCTTTGAGTTATGACATGAGAGATAGTCAGTGGGGCTGAAATTTAAATGTTTGGTTCTAATAAATGTTAATATTTGAAATGAAATTGTATCCATTATAGTATATGAGATATGATTGAAGTGTGTGTATATGATGGAATTTATACATGTATATATTTTTGTTTTAAAATTTTGGCTTATCCCATGTGGTTTGTGTTTAAAATTTTATGTTACATGAGAATAGAGAATGATGCAGGAGAATCTCAACAAAAGTAGGTTAAGGAATTAGAAAATGGTTTTACTATGTTTTGTATATTTTTCTTTTGTTAGATATGTTTATGTATATATGTACTTTTATGTTTATAAGTAAAAGTTTATTTTGAAAATTTTAAAAATAATAAGTATAAACGTATGTAAATATAATAATGATAAGTATTATAGATGAATGTTAAATAAATAATATAATTGTAACCGGGGATGTTACAATAACAACTTTTAACTTTTATTTAGGTGTATTTTTTAAATTATTATTATTATTTTACTTTATCTTTTATACTGATTATTTATAATTTGTATAATTGATAACATATGATAATTTATTTGAATTTAAATTAAATTATCATGAAAAGCCATTTTTTTAAGAAAAAATACTATATAAATTTAAAAGTAATTTTTTTTATATCTAAATAAGAAAAACTAATCTAAATATTTAGATGAATAGAACTAAGAATGATATTAATATCCTAATGCATTTGATTAAATTAAATAATATATGTTTTATTTTAGATGTTCAAAGAAAAACTAAAATATTTATGTAAAAGTTGTGATATGTTTGTTTTGATTTTCTATTTTGGTATCCTATTTTGATATCCTTATGATGAAGCTAATAGTTAAGAGTTGATGAAGATTGTTTTAGAAGTTGTTATATGTTTTATACTTGTTATGTTTTATTTATATTTGTACATACTACTTGATTGTTCGGTTGGTCATTCAAACAATGCTCAAATGATAACATTAAAAGTATGAACAAAACACTATTGTCAAGTGTCTAATGGTCGTTTAAGTGATAATGTTCATTGTTTTCAAGTTGTGACTTAAAGTTTGAACAAAAGAGATGTCAAAATATTTCTCTTTCCTCTTAAACTATGGTCACTCAAGAGGTAGTTGGAAGTTTAAGTGAGAAAGAGAAAAAGTTAATATTTATTCTCTCTCCTCCAAAAAAATAGATCCTTCAAACATTGAAATAACACTCAATTGACATATCTATTCTCAAGAAAAATCACACTCAAGTGATGATGAATTATTCAAATAACATTTCTCAAATTTTAAAGACGTGTTTTATTTATCAATTTAAATAATTTATATAAGTACATTTTTCTATTTCCAAAGATATGTTTTATTCTAAATTTAAAGGATTTATATATGTATATTATTGAATCGTGTGATTTTAAATTGGTATTTGGTTGAAAATTATTTTAATAAACTGTATGAAGTGATGTAATGATTTGCCTATATTAAGAAAAGGTAGATATTTAGGATGATAGTATACCTAAATTATGGACTTTAGTATTAAGTAAAAGAATTTATTAAGGAAAGAAAATATCTTAATTTTATTAATAGTCTAAATTGCGTAGATTAAGATCATATAGTAAGAAGTAAAAAAAAAGGGTTTTATACTATTTATGTATAGATTTGGTGTAAATAATTATCTTAATATCATTGTGTTGAGTTCAATATATAAAAAAAGAGCCTAAGTATATCTACAAATAAAATGTAAAAGAAATTGTGCATTGGGTTGATAACTTCAGTATATTTTAATTAAATTGAAGTTGTCAACAAAATTGGAACCTTCGGTTGAAATTAATGATAATTAAATAAAAATATAACATCTCTAATTTTATCCATATATAATAAAATAAAAACAAAACAAGCAATATCTAATTAACATATAAACATATACTACTTTCTCATGTTTGTATCTCAAAAAGATATCCCTCTTCATAGGGATTTAATATATATACAAACGTTTACAAAAATAAACATTCAACATAAAAACATTTGTTTCTCTGGTTGCTCAATGAGGAACTCTATCACCTGCAACTTCATATGCTCTAGTGTAAATTAACACTATCATCACAGATTAAAGAAAACAAACACAAAACAAAGCACTCAGTAAGCTAGCTATTTTTTATTTTATTTTATTTTATTATTATTTTTTTATCGGCAGCTGGCTATTTTTAATAATTCTAATATAAATTTGACTTTTAAGAACAAACATAGTCCATCAAATTTTCATAATTTACACAAAGTCATCAAGTGTTTATCACTTTTATCATCCACATTATTCCTTTCAGATTTCTACTGACTCACACACTCAGACACTTGACTCTACTTCCGGAAGACTCGTGTATTGAAATTAAAATCCCGAGACCTGCACTGGTCATACTACTAGCTATGAATCCACACAGTCATGCATATAAACATCTCAATATTTCATCATCTCATCATTTCATATGACAGAGTAAGTTCATATGACCTGAAAGACTAGATTATATTTCAAATCGCAGACAAAGTCATATGAACCTCCTTCGACTATCACTAGATGAATAACTTCATCTATGTGATTCCATTATATCAGTAGAGTCAGAATCGTCTCATTACAGGCCTAATAAATCAATACACCCTAACAACAATCTCAAGGTATTTCCTTTCCTGAAAATACTATGTCTTGATCACACTTTCACACCATTCCATAACTCATTTAATGTCAAACAACCAATTCTCATTAAATATCACATTTGAATTAATTCAACAAACTATTCAAATACATTCGTTAACTCATTAATTCCAAACTCATATACATTCTACAACATCTATTATATCTACAATTTCACATTTCTATCTCAAACAAATTCCATTTTAATTCTCAATTAAAAACACTTTCAATTCTCAATCACAAACACTTTCAATAACTTATTCACTTTAAAATCAATATATAATATTCAAAATTAACCATTTCAGTAAATATATTACTTTACTCTTTGAAAAGACAATCCTGCAAGCAAAATTTGAGAATGGTAACCACTTCACCCCCACATTCATATCTTCTAACCTAGGGTTCTATTGAAAAGAATAAGACTACATTCCCTTACCTTTACTTGAGCAAATGCTCACTAAGAGCTCTAAATCTACCAAAAACTTAAAGATAATTAACCTACAACACAGAGCCATGATAAAAAATATAACTATATCACTAGGACCTTAAGCTAACAGAGATTCACCCTGAAGCTAAAAGACTTACATGCAAAGCATAGACAGAGACAACCTAACAAGTTCAAAATTTGACGCAAAGAGAAAAGCAAAAATGAACTTACTCTATCTGAGATTTTGATCAAGCAATCCTGTAGTGTTCACTGCCAGAAGTTCAATGGTAGACTCTGATCGTCAAACTAATAAGCGAGTATGTGAGAATCTTAGAGAGAAGGAAAAGAAAATGAAAAAAAGGAACAAAAATGAACTTACTCTATCAGAGATTCTGATCGGGCAGTCTTGTAGTCTTCGCTACTAGGAGTCTAATGGCGTACTTCGATCGTCAAAATGATGAGCGAGGAGGTTAGAATCTTAGAGGGAAAGAAGATGAATGGGAAAAGAAAACTTCTAAAGAGTTGTGATTCTTTTAAAATAAAACTTAAATAACTGAATTTTCTAGTTATATGCTCTTTTCATTTTTAATATCAAAATATTCAAGTGTCATTTAAATGTAGCACTTCTACTCTAAAGTTATTTTCTAGATCCTTACAAAACATATATATGTAATAATAATTTATAAATTATTTAAAATTACATGAATTGAATAATAATATTGTGAAATTTGTTATTTTATAAATAATAACAAAAGTTTAATTTTGTTTTATTTAAACAAAGCCTTTATAAAGTTGAAGAATTAAAACAATTTTTTTCAAAAAAATAAACTTATCCTAAATCATTGATATATTAAAAAATTGTATATGAAGTTTTTCAAGTTTATATATGAGTGATTGCAGTCAACAATAAGATATTATTTTAATATTTAAATTTTATGTATACTTTTCTTAAATAAACTAAATTAAAGAAATAATTTAACAACATTATTATTTAGTTCATATAATTTTAAATAATTATTACATATATATTTTTATTTTAAAATAATAATTATATTTTTTTATGGAAAAAAATTTCAACAAATTGCAAATTGAGTTGTGAACTTCAATTTAAATAAAATATGATTTTGACTATAAAATATTATTTATATAATTTTTTTCTGCATTTTGACAATTTCATAATTAAATTGCATCATTTATGTGAATTTGCCATTAGTTGAGTGGTCTACTATCAAACCAAGCATTAGGGAGTACCAGGTAGATTTGCCCCCTGTTTGCTTCCATGGATGTACTGTTCAAGAGGAAGGATGTGAGTGGATATCCATGGTTTGGATCAAGGGATGTGCAGGGAAGTGAAGGAGAGGATATACCTGTGAACAGTAAATATCC
>Ga0123342_1007055_pt1 | contig 15131 bp, 6 predicted proteins | sample Turbeawhitnodule_FD_89960 | JGI IMG/M metagenome (GOLD analysis project Ga0123342, IMG submission 89960) | Root nodule microbial communities of legume samples collected from Mexico - Turtle bean Mexico white nodule | ecosystem: Host-associated > Plants > Roots > Nodule | place: Mexico: Nepantla... | reverse complement strand
TGTTGTGTGTTCTTGAGGGGATCAAGATCAACATTCTTAGTGTTGGTGTGTTGACCAAGAGAAGTGTGTGTCTTGAGGGGATCAATGTCACTTTCTTGGTTGTGTTGTAAGTGATCTAGGTTTGATTGCTTAGTGGAATTCCTCAATGGTTTCTGAGAAGACTAGATGTAGCTCTGGGTTTAGAGTGAACCAGTATAAACATCTGTGTGCATTCTCTTTATCCTTAATCTCTTTAAATTCAGTTTTAATATTTGCAAACGGATATAAACAACCGATTGTTTCTGCGAAACAACTGATTGTTTTTCTGGTGCTGTTGTTTTTTGCTTTGTGTTTTGGCAAACTGATTTTCTTATCATTTGTTTCTTGAAGTAATTTCATTCTTGGCTTAAAAGTTTGCGAAAACCCTCTTTAAACAATTCACCCCCCCTCTAGTTTAAAGCCATCTTTTCCAACATACTTTACTTTTTTACACAATAACTTAAAATCCCGATTTGTACTTTATTGTTATTGCTAATCTTACTGTTTGCATATATGTTTTGAATATTGTTTGATTGATTTTACTATTGAATTCGTTGGGAGACGACTTGGGGTTAGATGACCTTATCACATTATATGATGAAAATCAGTGCATGTGAAATTGCAAGATGATTGTCTCATACCAACTACAGAGATACTTTGGTTTACATACTTTTGATCACATACTCTTATGTGTAAGCTAAATTATGATCTTCATATTATGTTAGTATGATGCAAGTGTTTACACAAATGTTAGAAATGACACACATATATGTTAGACTTACAAATGTTATTCATGCACTCAAACTCTCACTCTCAATTTTTTTCTCTCCAAAATATACAATCTAGAATATATTTTCTCAAGATCAACTTTATCATTTCATCCATGAGAGGGGCAGGTTGAAATTAAACAAAAACGACACCATGATAATTGTAGCATACATGTTGAAATTAAACAAAAACACCTGTTAGTTAGTTGTAGCATTGGGTAGGAGTAAAACGAATAAATGGGTCAAAAGTGACCAATTTTATCATCTTTATACTGTTTAAAATTGGAACTACCATTTAAGACAAGCAGCTTTTATCCAATGTGGTCTATTTTGAACTTTTTCAGGTTCGATATCTTCAATCATGTTTCATTATTCTATATTCTTAATTTTTATATTAATACATATAAAATTTGTTACCATAATAATTACCCAGAATTCAATTTGAATTGTACTTATAATAATTCATGCTTATATGAAGACACTCAATTCACTCTCTAAATTTTAAAATGATATCCTATATCAATTAACTCTTGTGTATTTATACTTTGTAGATGTGCATATCTTGATCTCTTGGGTGCTATAGATGAAACTTGAAGGTGTGATGTCAAGAGAGTGCCCTATTGCTGTAAGAATAAATATGTAGGCTTAAAGCTTGGTGCACCTTCTCAAGTGATAGAGATAAAGCATAAAAAAGGGGACTTCACAAAAGTTAGAGATTCTTTGTTAGTGGATGGAGACTAAAGCTTGGGAATATCATTCCATATCCCTTCTTCATTGTTTACCAATCCACAGTTACAAAAGTTTCTACAGTTACTAAATTTTGCAAATACATTCTTCAACACATTTTGAATCAGAAAATTACATTTTTTTATAAATTTGATCTTTTATTTAATAAGTTTTTCCATTGATGTTAAAAAGTATTTAGCTATCACTGCTCTGTTAATATTGACATTCCTTAATCATACTTAGGAATCAAACTCTTAACTACTTGAACTACTGTAATTGACATGCAGACAAACTATTATAAATTCCATAAATAAAGTATTTGGCAATCACCAAATTCTGAACACAAATGAACTGAGAGGGTTCAAATTACAAGCTGCATGTGCACACATCTGTCACCAAATGACACAAGAAATGAATGGCCAAATTCATTTAACCAGAAAGTCATACATAACTTTCTCCCTAACCATCAAAGTTCCCAACACTCAAACTTGTGAAACCCTTCAGAAATATTTTGCTTGGTTACTTGTTTTGTCAAGATAACCTACAAGAAGAACCAAACGAGAGACCATGCCACTGGATAGATCAACCAAGCAACCCCTGAAAATAGAAGGGTCAAAACAAAGCAATTTTAGCATTGGCCATTTACTAATGAATAATAAGTTGTAGGTAGATGAAGGGACAAGGACAAATTGCTTACCATTTCTAAAACCATTATTAAAAGATGATATGAAGTAACAGTCTGTTGTGGTGTTAATCCCATTAGGACAGTTGCAGATGAATGAGTTAAAGGCAACATTATATCCACACACTCCATGGCTCCTTTCACAAGCATCACATGAGCCAGGATAGTCATTTGTGACACTGAACTTGTACTTGAGTGCTATTCCATAGTTCCACTTTTCAGGATCCGATTGTTGATCATTGAAATTGTAAAACCCCGTGTAGGAAGGACATTGCAGCTTCTGCAGATCCATTTCAAACGATGGTCCAAGATTAACTGGTGTGTAAACACAGCATGATGAGATTGGGAGGTTGATGGTGCTAATAGGCCTGCATGAATATAGGAGACTACAAATTGGTGTCCCTTGGTCACATAGAAGCTTAGAGCTGCTTCCATCATCGTAGCCATTTGATTGGCATATGGATGATGAGTTCATTGCACAGTCTACTAGAGCAAAGATGGTTGTATCAGCAAAAGTGAAAGGGGCGTCCCAATTTAAGCCAAAGCCTTTGCTAGGGACAGTGCAAGAGCATGTTGACATGGTGGGATCTGAGATGTATATGACTTGGTTCGCATAGTCAATTGAGGTAACAGGGTAGGAACCCGTGTGAGTGGTGAAGGTGAGCTTTTGTTGGCTACATGTCACATGTGATTGGAAGCGAGGATCACCACAACCAGGGCCACTACCAAAAGGGTACTTGAGAGTTTCTTTGCCACAGTTTCTCTGGCACATTTGAGATGAGATCAGAGAAGGGAGTAGGAAAAGGAAAATGGAGAGAAGAAAAAGTGAAGGGTGGCAAAATTCCATTGTTGTTGAGAGGCGGAGGGAGAATAAGGATTAGAAAAAATGGTGAAGCAAGAACAAGTTTGGTGATGCTGTTGATTCTATTTATTGAATTGTTGAAAGACTATAGCCTCTGGCAAGGTAGCACATGAATAATGACTTTCTGAGAAGAAACAATAAGGAACTTTCATTTTTGTTTTATAAGGATTTCTTTAGTGCGGTTTAACATTTTGATCCATAATTTTTCTTCTAGTAGTAGTTTTAGATTAATTAGAGGTTTTGGTTTTGCTGGTTCTTTTGTTATCACTATTTTTTGTCAGCACTTTAATTAGAATTCGGATTTGGTCTCTACCTTAATCTATTGCTTGTTTCATTTAAAAATTGAAATGAAAGAAACCAACATGTTAGACACATTAATTGTTTCTCATCTCTAACTATGAGAAATCACATGATCATGTGCTAAACCAGACCTGTTAGGAGCAGCAACACAAGTCACAGGCAACTATATTTGGAGTCTAAAACCTTTGACTTTCATTATTCTATATCTAAAGCTACCATATATAACCCTTCATTCAGAAGGATTAGCATTAAGAAAAACTTAATGCAAATTTTATTTGGTTTAGTACATCTAACTCGAGTTAAATGATCAACCTTCAAGTCAATATGTACCATCTGTTATTTCTATTTTTTCTTACTTTTCAATATTTTAATATATTAATTAACTAAACTAACCAATCCACTAACCCTCACATAAAAGTAGACTAAAGGAAGACTAGTGCTTCATGATTAACTCAACACAATATTTTTTAACATTGTTAAGTGTTGAAATATATTGAAGATGGAGGAGAAAAAAATTCTTACAAGTTAAAAAAATGTGTTTATACATATACACACACTTCTTCACTCTTTAGTCCCCAAAACAAGGGTGGCCAAACATTTGTGCTTTAGAAGATTTATACTAAAATATACAAATAGAATATTACATTAATCATTACATTTTGTATTTTTTATCTGCTTTTCTCCAATCCCAATTTTTTTTCTTGCTATTATTATCCAATTATCATCCACTAATCAATTACTTAGTGCCTTCAGCCATTTGAACAAAAGTTGGTGGAAGGAGGAATATTTAAAACGCAAATAACTTTAGATGAGAATATATTCATCTTTTTATTTTTATCTCATCTATGATCATACCTTTCACTTTATGTGTTTATCTCATTCTTTTTTCCATCTCATTCACACTTCTACAATTCAACCTATTTCTTATCTATATCAACATTTCTTATGTAGTAAATGGTTTTGAGCTCCTTATACAATATTTCCACCATGTGATTATTCTCGACTTCACATGCACGTTTATTATTTTTTTGGCACTAATTCTTGCTGAATATTTTGTCTATATATGATTTTTTTTTAACAATTTACATCAATTGCTTACGGAAAAAAAAATGTCCCTTCAATGGAAACAAAATAAAGGAAAAAAACTACACTCCTCTCTTTTAAGATGCTTGAATTATTCTCTTATTCTCTCTTATGTTTCTTTTAAAAAACATTGGCAATTTAAAACTTGAAACATCTAGTAGTGGTAAATTATCCAAATCTATCACCGACATAAGAGAATATACACTTTCTTGAAATAATATAATAAATTACTAAACTTCTAGTGAAAAATTATGACAGTGTCTATTTCATCTTTTTCTACAGCTTTCAATTTCTCTAGTAACTAATTTCGAATATTTTATTCTTATCTCTAATATTTTAGAAGGAAAATTAAACTTGTAAATACATGTCTTATTTACATTAAAATGTATTTAAAATATTTATTTTATCTTCTAAGATCACGTATAGATATTCAAAACTAGTTTCTTCTTCTTCTTCTTTTTTCTACGGTACAAGGAGGAAGTATGCATCCATTATCTTTTTATTTATTTATAAGATTTCAACTTAAGATATTCAAACTCAGTATCACTTTAATTTAATATATTAATATTGGTTACTAAGTAGTAGTCATGTTGAAAATTATTACAATAGAAAAATATCTAATTAAAATGCGGTATTTACATTAAAATCGATTATTTGAAAAATCTATGTTTGGGGATGAAAACCTCTTAAATTTAGACTATGTATATGCAAGGAATCTTATTCATTGAGGTAACAAAATTATGAATATAACTTCTAAATCAAAATAAGAGAAGAAAAAGACACTTAATCTCTGTGAACAAAATTATCTGTTTTCAGAATACCTAAAAATTCAAAGTGAATAATGGAAGTGGGTCAGAAAAAAAAGAGTCATAATTGGTTTTACAATAGGTTGAATGAAACTGAAAAAAGAATTAACGTAATTTGTTAAATATGATTTCTTTGTTTCAGCAGAAATCAAGTATCAAAAGCACCAGTGGTCTAGTGGTAGAATAGTACCCTGCCACGGTACAGACCCGGGTTCGATTCCCGGCTGGTGCAAATTTTTTTTCATTTTTTTGCATAAAAGCATTTTATTTCATAAAGGTTACTTTAAAACGATCTTAACACTTTTTTTAATAGGTATTCTGAGATAAATTTAACATCTTTCCAAATTATAATTTCGAGACACCTTTTAACGAGACTTACTATTATGAAATAAATGATTTTTTCTAAAAATGTAATTTTTTTTGGAATATATTTACAGAAAACGGAACAAATTGGTCTTTTTATACTTTTGGGTCGTAGGAAAAAAAGAGACAAACTTTACTTTCTCTAATCCCATTTTTTCTTCTTTCAACTCCTAATCTTTTAAAATTCCACTTTGCCATTTCTGATTTATATCTTCTTCAACATCCAAAAGTTGCCTCAATTTCCTCTCCGACCTGTGCACTTTCACTTTTTATAGCTGCTTAGGATTGTATTTAGAAAGATCAAGGTTTTGTAGTGGTTCAAGTTAGCTAATTTTCATAGGTAAGTTTTTTTTTTTCCAATGGATTCGAGCAATCGTAAAGTTCTCATTAGTTTGAGTTATTTTTAGATTTTGTAATTTAAAGTCTTTTAAATTCAACCATCGATAATAGAAAATTATTTAATACATTTTAATTATAGATTGTATAATCGGAAAGACAAATAGTTATATTTTAGATTGTACAATTTAAAGTTAGAGTGAATTATTGATGTCAATTGATTTTAGGATTGCATATTTTATGGTGACACTTTGTTTATGATTTTTATTTTAAGCAAAATATGGTAAGAAACCCAAAGAAGATTCTCACTGGACACGAACTTAACCAAGTGGTTAAGTAAGTGTGAAGATTCACTTCTAGAGCAAAGAAAAAACACAATATAAGGTGATGATGATGATGTGCAAAAATTAAAATAACATAAGATGGATGGAAGCAAGATGATGACCGAATAAAAAATGAAGAACAAATAAGAAAATGAAAATGGAATTATGGAAGGCGTAATGGAAGAAAGAAAAAGATAAAGATGAGAGAAAGCTTATGGAATGGATGATGGATCACGCCACTTGGAAGGATGAAAGCTTCCAAGATGAGTGGTGAAGAGACGCCACTTGAAGTGCACTACACTCACAAGATAAGACCCAAGAACCTTTCGGAGACTAAGCTCACTAAACACTCTAACAAAGTTTATTTTCTATTCAAAATTCAATGTGAAGTACATGAGACAAGGAACTTTATTTATAGGAGAGAGTGTATCAGAGAGCAAGATAGAGGGGTAGGGATGTCATTTGTGAGAAACCTTCTAGAGAGTAGGTCAAAGTGGAGTGTCTCCCAAACTAGTCTACATCTTCTAAAAACTAGGTTAATAGGCGGTTTGGGAAAAGGGTTTCTAGAAGCTAAATTTTTGGTGGGTTTGGCATAAGCCCAATATTATACTAAGTACACCTATTCTAGCTTATTCTTCTAATTGCACCCCCAAAGTGAGTCCAATTTATTTACGTAAACTTGTCTTGTGAAAAGACTAGAAGGAAGAACATCTGATATTCTGGTTTATGTCTGGTTCTTCTTCTGTTGAGGCTCTCTTGAGGTTTGGTGGGACTTGATCTTTATGCTGAGATGAATGACCTAATTGTGAAGTGTTTTTGGTCATCTGCTTGTCGAGATGGTTTGTATAATTTATCTTCTACATTGCACAATCTGAGAGAAACATAGCCAAATAAAGAATCCTATTTTATAAAATATAAAATTGTTATTATACTTAGAGAATGTGGAATCTATAACATACATTTGAATAAGGAACATACTTATGGAATGACCAATCCTCAAGTATGTTTTTGACCTTCAAATTTGGTAATCTAGAAGTAGAAATTTACATTTTGAATTACACAATATCGAAAGAGGTTGAAATGTTTGTTGTTTGATATAAATGATTATGTGGTGAAAAGTTGCAATGGTGATTATGTTTGCTAAAATAGATGACCAATTTTAAAGTAAAATATCAAATGAAGTTGATATATTGACTTCTCATGAAAAGTGGTTCAACAATGGAGGAATTAGTTAAAGGATATTATAGTGAAACTTTCACAACAAACTAGGTAAGTAAAATGTCATTATTTGTACTAAAAATATGATAATGATATATCATGATGTTGTAATGTATGTGTAGATGGTTGGTACACAGGATTACCTACTTGAATGAATATGTAGGGTAGCATTACGCTTGGATTTATCATTTTCATGATGAGGTTTAATACAACAAATGACAAATAAAGAAGAAATACATATCTGTTAGGTTGTGAAGAGGGTGGAAAATATAGGCGTTACAAAAAGGATTTATACCTCACTATAACTAGAACAAATAAATTTGATTGTTCATTTAAACTGTTTGGTAAACGCGGTCGAAAATGATGGATTGAGAAATTACTATGTGGATTTAATAATTATGAGTTAGTTGTACATTAATAGGACATCCAAATGTTGGGAGATTAAAAACTAAAGAGCAATACATGTTTGTTGGCAAGTGAACAAGAAAACAACTTTATTTGGACTATTGAGAAGCTTAGAGAATTATTTTTTGAAGTGAGTGTTTTCCCCTGAGTCATTGTAACTGATAAAGATATTCCTTTAGTAAATGTTATTAGAATTAATTTCCCTTATTCCAACCTTCTGTGTCAGTTTCTCATACGATAATTCTTGACAACACATGGTCATTTATAGTATGCACAAGGATCCTCATATACCTCAAACAACCAACTGAGTCTGAAGTGGCCTCCATGAAATTATTTGGTCTCTTTCCAAGCATCAACATTCTCCATGCCCAATAGCTCCTCCAACTCTGTTGTAGTTTTTTCATATCTAAAAAGATGTACTTGCAAAATCATCTCACTATGAGGACATGAAGAAGTATGTAAATATCATATAATGTTATAGTGATCTCATTAATAAGTGTCATATTTCAGTCATATTTCATATTAAAATATAGACACTCATGGATATTAATTGATAAAATAACTATAATATAATCCCTAATTTATGAATTTATACCTTTTTACATATTTTGTGATTTTAATTTGAATAAGAATGATTTTTCTCAAATTTGTGTTAATTTCAGGATTCTAGGGAAAAATAGAGATGAAAGGGCAAAAGGAGAATATAAAAAGTTAAAAAGGGAAAGCTGAAATGCACTAGCACTCACTCAAGCTCGCCCAAACTCACCTAAGCCAGAAGTCCCTAGAGAATCTTGCCCAAGCGAGTCCAATCTCGCCCAGGCGAGATTACTTCACTAACGTTGGGCCTTTTTCGTGCAACTCACCTAGGCGAGCCCAATAACACCTAGGCGAGAAGTCACTTAGCCCAACTAAGTTAAATATGAGGGGTGAGGCACAACCATAAATCATGGAGTTGATTGGAATCCCATTGGAAGAATATAAGGTGTTAGAAACCCTATTTTCTATTTATTGAATCTTTTACTTGATTATTCAACTGTTCCTTATGGGTTCGATATCCGTCGTTCTTAGGGACAAATTATTACTTCTGACAACACGGTGCACTTGCCATAAAGTAGTCATCACTCACCAACAAGCAAGTGAAAGCTTTTGGTCTCTCAATGTCACATTTCCCCAATGAAGCTACAAACCCTTGTTTGTTATCTCATAACTAATGTTGCAGATGGGCATTAATCTAGAATTCTACAACACAATCTCAATCTGCTTTCGTGGAACCTTAAAATTGTTTAACTTAGTACCTGGGACACCAATTTTAACTTTCAAAAACCTACAAAAAAAATAATATTCAATATCTTTGTACATAAAAGTTCATTGCTGAGCATACAATAAATACATAAATTAAATAAATTTTATTTCTTACCTTAATATCCCACAAACTCCTAGCAATGTGATTAATATAACTCATTATAAGGTATGTATTCATTGGTCCCTCTATATTTTGTCATCATGCACCACTACATGTGCATGTGCATCTTTACATACACGCTAATGTCAACACCACCCACATTAAAGGATCAGTCATCTACATGCACATTAACGTCAACACCACTCACATTATAGGGTCTAATTTGATCTCTCCTATGAATGAAGGTCAATGGTATCTATCTCTCACTAGGTTGAGTTACACCGCACATTGTCCTAATCAAATATGTCCAAATTAAAATAAAATATTACAACATGAGATAAAAGTAAAAAAAAAAAATTAACATAATACGAAATGACTTTTCTATATTCCAAATTACTTATTTCATAAAATATAATATTAAAACATTCTATATTAGCGGATCTATAATGTTACCACTTATTACAAAATCATAAAATTTTAAAAATTAGCCAATTCAAAATGACCCTCACACAACCAAAAACTACAAAACTAAAAAGAAGAAGAAAAAATGGATAAAATCACAGAACAATGTCGACATGAAGGAATCAAACTTTAAAAGACAACACAATCACTAAATGGAAGTGATAATGATAATGAAAGTGACTTCGGATATTATGCAATTTATATAGGATGTATGAAAATGGTATAAGGTAAGTTCCAAATTATATGTAATGACACTAAGTTTTGACAACACATAAAGGTGTAAGAAGAAATGATAAGGTGAAGAAAGTAACTATTTAGAAAAAATTACAATATTACCCTGTGCACATTTCTTTTGTCATGAATAACTTAGTTATTAATATCATACTTATTTAAAGATTTTTTTCTTTACAAGAGAACTACTTTTTTTATTCTCAATGCTCTTCTCATGCTTTTTTATAAAATTTCTATAAATCATGTTGTTCGTACACAGGCAGGAAGGAGTCGTCTTCTTTAACATTTATTGTGGTTTTGGTCCTCAACTTCAGTTTTCAGTTTCGGTCTAAGATGAGGTACTTGCAAAAGACACTCCGACGCTCAAATATGGATTCAGTATTCAGTGGTTGGAGTATTAATTGATGTGATTATACACTTCACAATTAGGTTAGTCATCTCAGCATACAATATCAGGCCTCACCAAACCTTAAGAGAACCTTAGCAGAAGAAGAACCAAACATAAACCAGAATATCAAATGTTTTTCCTTTAGTCTTTTCACAAGACAAGTTTATGTAAATAAATTGGACTTGCTTTAGGGATATAAATAGAAGAATAAAATAGAGTAGGGTCCACTTAGCATAAATTGAGGTTGTACTTAGCATAAATTGGGCTTATGTCAAGCCCACCTTTCATGACCAGTGCACCTAGGTTTAGGGTTTAGGGTTTAGAGTTTATTCTTGTGGCGTGACCACACCTTCATCATCCTAAGCTTCTCTTTCCTTTCATCCTTTTATTTTTCTTCCTTTGTGCCATTTCCATTCCTTATATTCTTGTGTTCTCTTTTCCTTTTTGGTTTTTCCATCTTGTTGCTTTCCATTATATGCTTTAATCCTGTACCTCTTCATCATCATCACCATATAATTGTGTTTTCTCTTTGCCCTCTAGAAGTGAACCTTCACACTTACTTAACCACTTGGTTGAGTTCGTCTTCTGTGAGAATCTTCTTTGGGTTTCTCACCATATCCTACTTAAATCAAAAACGCATAAACAAGTGCAACTCATAAAATGTGCAATCTTAAAATCAACTCACATCATGTGATAAATGTGTATCTTTGCCTTGGGTGGAGTGCATATTTATTGCATCATATTATCGATTATGGGCCTGGATTAGGACGAGTTGTTGGATTAATCTTGGTATTAGGATAGCATTTCGTATCATGATTATGCTAATCATGTTGTGTTGACGGGTACTTATTAAGTCTTGAGAATCACTTTGACCATGTCAGCCGAATGGTCTCGTGTTCGACCCTTAAGTGGTGCATGTTGAGGTCCCCTTGGCCACTTACATAACACTTGTAAAGTTTAGTTTTGAATTTTTTATTATTAGAATTTTTGATTTATTGAAATATAGGTAAAGTTTGAAGTGTTCAAAAAGTGAATTGAAATTATTTTTGTGGACATTGATATGTTATCTAATCTTTCAAACCAGATTTTGGTGGAGCATCCTAGTTTTGCCTTCATTGCAGATCTTGAATATGAGAAGATTCCTCTCTTTTTTTCTCGTTGTAAAATGATTAGTCATGAGCTGGCCAATTGCAAAAAAAATTGAGGCTAAAAAATTGGTCGTTGTTGCCAAAACAGTCACGATTGCACAAAAGAAGAATTTACTCCCCTCTACAAAAGTCTGGAGCCTTCTTATGAGGCTAAGAAGCCCTAGATTCCTACAAACAATTTGTTGAGCTTGAAGCAGTCTTTAATGTTGCTACTGCTGGAAAAGGTAATGAAGATCTAAAGATTGACTCTGTTATCAAAGAGTCTGCATAAAATATTATTGTCTTGAATTCTGAATCTAATCTTGGTGGTAAAGACAGGGATGAAGATATCTTTGCAGATAATGCTTTCCTTGAAAGCATTAGTTAAACGGGCACAAACTGATCTATGGTACTTTGAGTGTTATTGTTAGTACCAACACACAGGTGTTTTCTAATATTGTTGTTCTTGATGCGTCTGATGCTCAAAAGATAATCATTTTTTTATTACTACATTTGATGCAGATGTTGTCCTAGAGTTTGATTTTGCTTCCTCTTCAGTTGTTGCTTTGGTGAAGTATCGTGTTGATCCTTTGGAAAACAACTTCCTGAAAGAATGTAACATTGTTGTTGCTTGGAAGTGTAAATTCGATAATGGGGACAATCTTAGTGATAGTGGAGACAATGTTGTTCAAAGTACTAAGAGGTATGGGCATCCTAAAAAATGTGTTAAGAAACCTATTATGGCAGGTAGAAGAAATGAGTTTTTTGGTTTTCTGGGTCCTTACTTTGTGTAGGTTTTTTTTAGGTCTTCATTTGTAGGTGTTGGTTTGGTTCTTTTGTTTGTCTCATAGTTTCTCTTTGAGATTCGTTCATAAAATGTGTTAAATCTCCTATGTTTCGATTGATTTAGATTTAAGGTTTGGTTTAATCTCTCATACTTATACTTTTTTTTATTTAATAATATTTTTTCAAGTAAGGACCGTAGCATAAAGTTTTATTAAAAATTTCTTAACTAATAAAAAATTTCTTATATAAATTTGTATAACCTTAGTTTTTAGTTAATAGTTTAATTATTTTATGTTTTATAGTGTTATGGTAGCCAAATAATATATTAAAAACATAATAAAATATGATTAAATGATTAGGTATTAATTTAAGTAGTTATTAACTATTCTTTTAATAATAACTAATTTATAAAATATTCAAATTATATTAGGAACATATCAAATAAGGATAAATACATCAACTAATAAAAATATGTGTAGATAATAGTTTTACCTACCCATTATTTACTTCTTTATCTATTTCTCTTAGGTGTGTTTAGATTGAGGAGGGGGAGAGTGTATTTGTGAGGATTACAGAGGATGTGTGAGGTTATTTGAAATGAGAGATGATAGGGTGAATTTGTGAAGATAGTTTATTGAAATTTGTGAATGATGTGATATTGAGAAAGAATTTAAAAATTATTTTAAAAGTGTAAAATATAAACTCAATTTCTCATATAACACTATTTACATTTTTATTTCACCATCTAGCACTTTTCGTTTTTATTTCCCTATCTAACACCCTTTTATTTTTATTTTCCTATTTATCACCATTTCAAAAGTAAAAATAATAATAATAATAATAATAATAATTTTGAATGCATTAAAAAAATAAATATTTTTAATGTTTAAAATATTTATTAATGAATAAAGAAATGAGTTTTTACAAAATAAAAATAAAAAGTAATAAATTAAAAATGTTTAGTTTAATTTTTTTAAATGAAGAAAATAAAAATTAAACCCTACAACAACATAAAAGTTGAATTTGTAAACATAAATTATTATTATTATTATTATTGATGATGTAATCATCTTAATTTCAAGTAAAAAATATAGGACATAATTATGAAAAAATCAAAGTCAATTAATATTAATTAGTAGTGGACACACAGATAATATTAAAGTGTCTACTCATTTTTAAGCATTAAGTATAGCATTTGCATTAGATTTTTTTTTTTAGGATTTTGCATTTAGGGTAGACACTTCAATATTTTATGTGTGTCCACTACTAATTAATACTAATTGACTTTTATTTTTTTATAATTATGTCCGGTATTTTTTACTTGAAATTAACATGATTACATCATTAATAATAATAAATAAATACTAATTTTTGTTTATAGATTCAAGTTTTATGTTTTTGTAGGGTTTACTTTTTTATTTTCTTTATTCTTAAAAAAATTAAACTATTTTTTTTTAATTTATTACTTTTTTTTATTTTGTAAAAAAATATTTCTTTATTCATTAATTATATTTCTAACTATTTTAAACATTAAAAATATTTTTTAATGTATTAAAAATTAAAATTATCATTTTTTTTACTTTAGAAATGGTGCTAGATAGAAAAATAAAAACAAAAAGATACTAAATAGTGAAATAAAAGCAAAAAAGTGTTAGATGGGGAAATAAAAGTGTAAAAGTGCTATATGAGGAATTGAGTCAATAATTCAAAGTAATATATTTTTCTCTCACGCGTTTTTTTTTATCAACAATGAATTAATAGAATAAAATAAACACTTTAGAGGTGTCCTTTGTAGATCAATCATTTCTAATTTAAGTAATGAATAGAATATAGCAAAGTTGAGTGGCACACCACTAACTCAATAAACTTAAACCAATCAAACATCCCCTACCCAAACATTCCTTCCTTGTTCTGCATAAAAACCAGCAAAACAAAAACTTAACTACCATGATTACACCTTTTTATTACCAAAGTGAGGCTCGGCCTCTGCTTCCAATCTACATCCTTGGCCAATTCCCTGCCTTGAGACACATCACCCTTCCCTTTCTTACACTAAGCATGGCAGTATAAATTTCCCTGCTCAACACTAAGCCAACAGCCATTTAGCAACCAGTCAACACACCAATCACTCTTGCTGTCACAAAAATTCTAAAAAACTTTGGCCTCCTTCCCAAAACTGCTAGAATCAAATTTGTAACCTTATATTACATCTCCTCATACCCATGTCTGTTAGCAGCAGAACCGGTCAGAAATTTTGGCCTAGTAGACCCTCAGCCAACCTGCATAACCCATCAACCTATGGGTGACCTGTTAAGAAAAAAATCAATATAGCAGTGTCATGAGCTGTGCCATGAGCTTTAGCAGGAGACTGCTACCTCTTACACCTTCGCACACCAGCGAACCACACATGACAGCGAGCCACTTCCTGAGAACCTTGTTCCATCTCTTCTCAAGACATCACAGAATCTCCACCCCACCAGCTTCCATCCTCCTCCACCCCTACACCTTGTTACTGCTTAAAGTGGCTTTAAAACCATGGTCATTGCCCCACTACGACCCGTGCATCTTGGATCACCGAGCTGCTGCCTTGGTAGAAGCTGCTAGATAGTCCCTTGACCCATAACCGCTCCAAATCTGCTGAAATTTCGCATCCATAATTGGTTATTCACCAAGGCACCTGTGTTGGGTATGAAGTCAGGACCAATTGGGTTGGGCTGAGTAGACATGTTTTAGTGAGTGGGCTTAATCATTGTGTCCCTTTATTATCTCTATTTATCTCTATTTAAAGAGATCATTGTATTTGTAATTGGTGTGCAACAGGATATAATGTAAACCTAATAGTTGCC
>Ga0123342_1007054_pt1 | contig 15131 bp, 8 predicted proteins | sample Turbeawhitnodule_FD_89960 | JGI IMG/M metagenome (GOLD analysis project Ga0123342, IMG submission 89960) | Root nodule microbial communities of legume samples collected from Mexico - Turtle bean Mexico white nodule | ecosystem: Host-associated > Plants > Roots > Nodule | place: Mexico: Nepantla... | reverse complement strand
GGGTGCGGTCCAGATAAAGGTGCACTCCGTACCGCTAAAGGTACAGACAAGCGCAGCCAAGCGCAGAGACGCGCGGACACGCACAGACACCCACACTCTACTGATTCTGAAGGTACATTGTCTTAGAAAAGCATAACAGGGTTCTAACACATGCCAGAAAGCATAACAGAATTCTGTTAGGCCCAGATACAGAGAGAGACATAAAATAGAATCAGGGTGAGAGTAAAAAGGGGATACGAAAAATAGAGAGCAAGAGAGTTTTTCACACACACTACTAGTTTTCTCATTTGGTGGTTTTGTGGTCTAACTTGATCGTCGGAGTGCAAACGGCCGCTAGAGGCGCCGTCTGTGTGTTTTGCAGGTCACGTTTGGAGCACCAAGAGAAGGTTCTGAGGGTGACTTTGCAGAGAACGCAGTCGCGTAAACGGGACAGAGAGCGCTACGAAGCGATTCCTCCACGTTCGAGTTGCCGGCAGGATCAGTATGTAATACCAAATCAGTTTATCTAATACCATATATATATATATATTTATTATTTAATCAAAGACATTTTTACTAAGAAACTTTAAAATTTAAAATACATTCATTTTTATTTTTCGTATATTTTTATATAATCTTAAATAGATTTGATGAAATTAACTTTGCCAATATCCTTTATCATACTTGCTCATATTTCTTTATTTTTATATTTAGTGTCATGCTTTAAAGTTGATATATATATATATATATATATATATATATATATATATTATAAAAGGAAATCAAATTAAGTTTTGATTTGTTTTTTTCTACTAATCTATATTGTTATTACTTTATAATTAGATTTTGTAAACCTATTTGAAGCAAAAACAAATTGGAAAATTACAAATCCAAACTTCTTGTTTCTTTTTAGAAAATCTAAAATTAATCATTACTGCTCTTGATACTATGAAAGGAAAGACAAAAAAAAAACAAATAAATGAAAGAATAATTGTATTATTTGATTAGCATAACCATAACATAAAACTAAAAGACTAGATCAAGATAAAAGGTCGTCTAATGCATAAAAGACGATGACTGTTTAGTCTATTTGTTCTTCTAGACTGTTTAAAAACTAGATTGTCTAATTTATTTGTTCTTATTAAATCATCTAGTTTGCTAACAGAAATAGTTTAGAATGTCTTGTTTATACTAAATTGTCTAGTTTGTTTGTTCAACCATATTGATAAAAAAATATGACAACTTTACATTTAAAAAAAAAACAACACTAATTAATATTAAACAAAGTTGTGCTTAATAAGCACGACTTCTTTACTTTTCTTCATTGAACCAAAATCGTGTTGTGTCTAATAATTTTTATAAAATTTTGTTTTAAATTGAAATTATATTCAGAAAAAACGAATTCTTAAGAATAAAGTCATACTACTCAAACACAACTTACTCATTTAAGTAATTTTTTTAAAAATTCATCTATTCTTGTAAATCTGATGCAAAATTGCAACAGTAAAATTTCTTTTCCAAAACCATCCCTAGGTAGAACCATGGTAGCTTATAATAAAGTGTATGACAAATTTCAAAGTTTATTTACTGTTATTTTATTTCTCCAAGAAATGCTTTAGGGCCTTTAGTCATAAGTTGTTGAGAGGCAAAGAGAGAGGAGTCTTGTTTCACTCACAAAGTTTAGTTTTGAGGTTAAATTAGTTTGTGTTGTATCACTTGTCAAAAGAGTCTTTGCTCGAGACTTGAGCTGGGCTGGTTGACTCTGTTCAATAGGATTCATCTCGTGAAAATTGCACCATACTTAAAAAAAAAATAAAAATCCTTAGCACCTGAACATGATTTGGATTTTTGAAACCTACACCAGTGCTTTTGTAGAGTAGGTATAACATTGCACCAAGACAAAATAATCACTAATCATGTAATCTTTCTATTCAAATCCAACATATTATCTTTTAGTGGGCCAATCTCGAATACCTTTTCGATTTTTTTTATCATTAATATTTTTTTGGACATGACATATTCCCAACTTTTACTCGGGAAAGATTTATATTTTCTATTGAAAATCTAATTAATCACTTTTACTATTTTCTTAACAATATTTTCTTTATTTAAAGGATTTCAATTTGAAACCTTATTGATATAAATCTTGAGTATATTTAGATAAATTTTCAACAAATTCTTAAAAAAATTGAAATTAACTTCATCATAAGTTTAAATTAATTTATTAAAACTTATAAGAAATTAATCTATAAATATCAACCAAGAGAATTATAAAGAGACTTATATAGTTCTAAGATGTAATTAACCACAAAATCTTGAATGGTATTGTTATAATGCTCTACAATTTTTTTTTATAAGATTGAGACATCCCTATCTATTTTTTATTCGTTGTTGATAAAAAAAACTAACGAATTCAAAACATTATAGCCTTCTCAAAAGAACCATGCAAAGACTAAAAAAAAGACGTTAAATGGTAATTAGTGTGGGCTTAATGTACCAATAAAAACTGACTCTAATCAAAAGTTGACTAATGTTTTAGCCGGAGCGCAACTCTAGTTAAGCCTACATAAAGTAAAACAAATTATTTATTATTTAAACTATAGCTATCCAATAAAGGTAAACAAAATATTAAAAATAATAAAGTTAGTGTGGATTTGTGAAAGACTATAATAATTATAAAATTAAATAATTAAACTTAGAAACACTACGTGAACGAAATAATAATAATAAAATAAATGTTTAGGGAGGCTTAATCCACACATATATTAAAATAATAAATAAAATTGTGAAATCATTTAGTTCTCTTTCTCTGAAATCATTTAGCTCATTCCAAATATGATTACAAATTGATAAACCCACGTGACATGCATATTTTTGTAGACAAATATTTTATTATTTAAATTGATATTTTCTTAAAAAATGTTGGTAAAATAATTTCAAAAATTAATTTATCTAATTAACATATTTAACCCACACAATCTACTTGCATCAATTTGCCAAATAAATTTTTTACGTGCCAGAAAAGAAAAATTATACAAAAGCGGGCTAATTTAAAAAAAAAACATATATCTTATCAAATACACGTATATTACATGACCCAAGTAAAAATACATGTATACTACATATAATTTTTTTTTTCCACTACAAATTATAAACAAAGTTTTGAAGCTTCTCATTGAAGCAAAGAAAAAAAATACTAATGAAACACTACAAGAAAAGTTGTAATTAGCTACCAAAAAAAGTGAGGGCCAAGTAAGAGACATTATTAGTGTCCCTAAATCCTACATAATTGAAACACAAAATTAAATATTAATTATAGTATGAACAAAAAGGTTTTAAACGGACACTAAAATCATAAAATAAAAATAGTTGTGTCCTCCATATTTCCCACTAATTTATTAGCAACCTTTGGATTAGTGTCAATTTAATGGAACACTAAACTCACTCTAAGTATCATTTAGTGTCTCCCTTTTACTTTTTGTGTGAGTATTTTAGGAAGGCTAATATTATTATTTTTTGTAGTGAAAGAAAATAACATCTCTTTTACTAAGAAGCAATCTTGTAGCTGTTGGGTCTATTAGTGTCACGAACAGAAATTGTTTTCCAGTAACTCAGAAAAAAAAAACAAATTGATTTAAAAAAAAATAATTTATTTTTTATTAATTTTTCAAATCCAAAACCATAATCTGATTAGAAATAAATTCTTCATTCGCAATAAAGAATTTCAACTGAGAAAGACAAAATATTAGAGAATCAGTCTCTCCTCTTGAATTCTTATTACAATCTCCTCCAAATGTGTTGTCCTACAAGAGAAGGATGTCCAAACAACATGTTCTTTTAACAAAGCACTATCTTGATGCCTCATAAATTGAAGTTGTTCTTTCTTGTAAACTTTTCAATCTTGATTGCGGTAACCATCTTCTTGAACATTTTCTTCATGATAAAAGAAACAAATAAAGGAGTCTGATCTTGATCCGATGTCAACCACCTATGAATGCAGAATGAATAAGAACTAAAGCTCTGATTCAAATTTTTGGGTATGAAAATCAAGATAACAGAATACGAATATTGTTCTCTGTTAATGTTGTCGATGATTACTGAGTTTTAGAGTAGACGCATTCTAACATGAAAGAGCAAATTAAAGAGATGATCAACCCAAATCACGCGTTAATCCAACTTTTTCTTTGTTTTAGTTAGACTCGATTTTTTTTTTTAGACTCAATATATATATACTAACTATAAATATAACTAACTACATAATATAATAACAGAAAACGTAAGTAACTAAATAGAACAATAATCTAATAACCATGAGCAAAATGCTAGCGTTTCACTCGTAGATGACTGTATCAAATGTTGCCATTAGCCAATCCACCGGATGAAGAAGAAATAAGACAAAACTCAACACAAGAATGAAATCCATTGCTGATAGAAAACACAGATGTATCTTATCATGTGGGTGATTGAGCTTACATTAAACTCCGTTCATATAATATTGGGCAAATTTTTACCATAAGCTCTCTAAGTGTTTATGCGGTCCTTTCCAAGTTTTGGAGCACATTGGTGCTGTGGCATATATTCTTCAACTGCCAAAATATCCCAGCATTCTTTATGTTTCCATTGTTCCCTTCTGAATCCACATAAGAACCTTATTTCCCCTTCTTCTACCATGTTGCCTCCTTTAGCTTTCAACAATCATCCGTTGGTTACACCTCTTCCTGTACTGACTTCCAAGATTGATTCTTCCACCAACCTTCCTACCACATGGTGTTGGTCCAATGATCTGGTTTGGTCCTTCAGGACACTATCCATTCATCACCTTGAGGACAAGGTGCCTCCCCAAGTGGAAGGAAATGATGCCAAACTAACCCATGAATCTCCAACCAAGAGGACTAGAAAGAAGTACATACAGTTGCAATTGCAAGCTACCTGTAATGCAACTGATAGAAAGATCTTTCTTGTAGAATACTATTGTTATAATTGTGTTTTGTTATTTTGCACTAATTTTATTCTCTTTCTATTTTCTTATCATGCGCATAACCAATCATTGTTTTTTTTTACTTGCTTATGAACCACCTTCACTAGTGAATAAAGACATAAGTACTCGCATAGCCAATCAGAAATTTTCTTATATTTTATTCTTAATTTATACATAAGTTCATTCCAAAATTTACAAAAGAAAAAATTTCATCTTTTTTTGTTCTTAGTTTATCTTAAAATAGTATTTATGAAAAAACTCTTGCAACTAATGGTAGCAGCACAGATCGCCTCTGCAGCTGATTTTCTCTGCGGCAAAAAAAAAACTTAGCCATTGATCATATTCTCTTCATTATCTACTATTACAAAAACCAATTCGTGTTATTAGAGCATGATTGCCTTCAGCAGGGTGAAGACTCTCCCTACTTAAGGGCTTCTTCCCATGATGGCAACAGATTTCAGTGCTGAGAGGCAGAGAGCAAATGAAGATGAAGTCAACTTTTGTGGGTCAACAAAAATAGTTGATAGCAGTGTTGGACACTGGACAGCAAAAGTTCTTTGTCTTGGCGTGGCCACCTTTCAAAACATCATCTAGAAGCTGATGCCTCTGAAGAAGAAAAAGTGTCGAGGGAGGATTTGGATAAGAAATTTCATAAAAGACCTAGCTGATATATTGGCAATAGTTCTATAAACAGCTGAATCATAATTTCATCCTACCCTACCAAAAATAAAATGCTAGAAAGCATGCATGATATGATAGTATACTTTTATCGGATGGCTCGATGTGAATCTCGTTATCTTAAATCCATTTGAGGTCCATGAACTCTGAATCAATTATTTTTTAATACTCACTAATTGAAATGGATATTTCTCTCTTCTCTGAATGTTGCTTGACATAATATGTAATTCCCAACCAAGGGTACTGTTTTCAACATTAGCTATGAATAACTGAAGTTTTTCATCACAGGAACAAAAAACAAGATACCTATATTGACTCTTTGGTTAAAAGGATACGCTCTCAATATATAAAACAAATGTCACTTGCAGGAGGATGTTGAAATAAAAGTAAGCATAGGGGACCCAGATGAAAAAAAGATAAAATTGACAAAAATGAGTGAATTTGACCATACTTACCCTCCTGGCTTTTTTCGATCAATTATTTAAGTTTGGAAATTGTGAGGATTGAGCCTAAATCATATACTATAGACTCTCCTGGAAAATTTAGTTAAACTAATAGACTCTCTTGTAGAATGAGAACAGAAGATAGTTTACCGTAGACCGTCTAGTGAAGATATTATTAGAGTTAACTGTGTTAATGATTTTTTTTATTTCATATAGACGATTGTATTATGACTGTATAGAACCTTCGAATATTAATAAAAATGTTTTTTTTTTCAATTTTCTTATTGTGTTTTTTGATTTGTTCTTGAGAACCCAATAGAAATAATATATCAATCATATTGCAAATCATTATTCTAGTGTTGCATTATAATTTACTGCAGGCACAAATACTTTTTTCAAGATGCTACAGTGGCTGGGTTTTTGGCCTAAAGTGATCCTAACCGCAAAATTCCAAAGCATAAGCATATCAGTTACATGCAATGTGTTTGAACCTTGATTGCAAAAATCCTAAGCATATTGATATTGTGAGATAGATAGTATCATTACACATTTGCTGAAGGGGTTATGGCGTCACAATGAATGAGACATAATTAAATCAAATCCTACCGAAATATGCGTCAATTGCTCCACCAATAGACATCCAAAGCAAGAAAGTGCTATCGACAAACTTTACGTATTGTGGCGTTTGAATTCAACTAGAGGGAGAAAGCCGTGGAAAAATTGGGTGACTGGTATAACGTGCACTCTATTTTAAGAAAAGAAAATCTCAAACCATTTGAGTGCTGTCAAATGGTAAACATCAAGAGAGACACCAGAAGGATAGTTATCCTTAACTGGTCCTCCAGTCACTTGCTGTCTACCTTTCTCTTCTGCGCCTTGTTTATCACTTTTAGTTTTAAGCATTGCTCAGCCACAGATGCTATAACCATTAACAACTTCTTGCAAGATTGGGGAGGGGATACTCTTATTTCAAAAGGAGGAAAGTTTGAGCTAGGATTTTTCACTCCTAATGGCAGTTCTAGTGGAAGAAGATATGTGGGAATATGGTACTACAAGTTGACTCCTCTAACAGTTGTGTGGGTTGCTAACAGAGACAAACCACTTCTAGATTCTTGGGGTGCTTTTGGCATTGGAGAAGATGGGAATCTAAAGCTTTTGGACAGAAGTGGGAAAGCCTACTGGGGCACAAACCTTGAAGGATCAGCTTCACCACATAGAACAGTGAAGATAATGGACAGTGGGAACCTTATTGTTAGTGATGAAGTTGAAGAGCAAGGGGATCATCAAGTTAAGATTCTGTGGCAGAGTTTTGCTAATCCAACAGATACATTCCTTCCTGGAATGAAAATGGATGGTAATTTAGCACTAACATCATGGAGAAGTTATGAAGACCCTGCACCAGGGAACTTCACTTTTGTGCATTGTCAAGGGGAGAACCAGTACGTCATATGGAAGAGGTCCATCAAGTATTGGAAAAGCAGTGTTTCAAATAAGTTTTCTGGAAGTGATGAGATGTCTCCAGCAATATCTTACTTGTTGTCAAATTTCACCTTGAGAGTATCCCCAAACGACACTGTTCCCTTTCTCACTTCAGAACTTTATAGTGACTCAAGGTTGGTGATGACTCACTGGGGTCAACTTAAGTACATGAAGATGGATTCAGAGAAAGTGTGGTTGTTGGTTTGGGTGGAGCCAAGAGATAGATGCAGTGTGTTCAATGCTTGTGGAAACTTTGGAAGCTGTAATAGCAAGTATGACTCCATGTGCAAGTGTTTGCCAGGGTACAAGCCTAATTCTATTAAGAGTTGGAATGGTGGAGACTTTTCAGGTGGATGCAGCAGGAAAACAAATGTCTGCAGTGGGGATGCTGAGAGAGCTACATTTTTGAGTTTGAAAATGATGAAAGTAGGGAACCCGGATGCTCAATTTAATGCCAAGAATGAAGAGGAATGCAAATCAGAGTGCCTCAACAATTGCCAGTGCTATGCATATTCATATAAAGGCACTGAAAAGGATACTGTTTGCTGGATTTGGTATGAGGACTTGAACAATCTTGAAGAAGAGTACGAGGATGGGTGTGACCTGCATGTTCGCGTGGCATTTTCTGATATAGGTATTCCTTTTCATGACCCTCTTAAATCCATGCAATGTCTTCACTGAAATTTTACACTGTTATGCAAAAACCGCTAGTGTATTCGTCAAGTAATAAATTTTTCTTTCAATCATCACAGTGCATATTTGAGAAGTAACTGTTGCTAGTTAAACAAAATTAAAACCGGATATTTTAATAAAACGATAACGAAATTTTTTAAAATTTAAGATTGAATTGGGAAGAGGAGCAACTGATTTTGAAGTACTCGCACAAGGTAAAATCAATGCAATGGACTTTGTAATTAAGTTCAATTTGTTACATTTAAAAAAGTAGTGCTTAGTAAGTAAATCAAAGATATATTATTTAACAATTTGAGATTAGGCCACTGAATATGTGAATACACTCATCAAATATGTGAATCGTGGCTCAAGCAGTGGAAGAAGATAGATATTGTGTTGCAAATTATTGTTTATAAAGTGCCAGATATTGTTCTTCTGCAGAATCCACTGGGAACAGTTGTGGAACTTGTGGTACAAATTCCATTCCATATCCCCTAAGCACAGGACCAAGTTGTGGTGACCCCATGTACTTCAGTTTTCAATGCAACAATTCCTCTGGTGAGCTTGATTTTAAAACTCCTGGGGGAACCTATCAAGTGATTAGCATAAACCCAGACACACGGAAATTCTTGATCCACAGAAAAGATGTACTTAACTGTGATCAGGGTTCAAGGGATAAGTTTCTGTCTCTCAACCAGTCATTTCCATTTCACCTTAGTGGCTATTGTCATGCTAATCCAAGCATTTTTAGTTCTAATGCTCCCATGAAACAAGGAGTAGAAATAGAATTCAGTTGGGATCCCCCATGCGAGCCTATGTGTTCTTCGTTGTTGGACTGCAAGGATTGGCCAAATTCAACTTGCAACATTACCAGAGATGGCAAAAAGAGATGTCTTTGCAACACAGACTTTATTTGGGATGGGTTGAAATTAAACTGCACTCTAGGTAATCTATATATCTTTGTTCCTCTTCATGTTGATGGATAAATATCATGCATACTTATTATACAGAATAATTAATACCTTTGTTTTGCTCCCTAGTACTGCCTATAACTTGCTGGAAACCGTTCAAAACTTCGTTTCCATTTTCCTCCCAGTCAATATTGTTGTTCTTATAGTATATTGACATAACTCACAGTGTAGTTCCAAAATCTGGTGATTCTGGTTTCAACCCAGCATTATTTGCAACTTTTTCAGCTATAAATTCATTATTCATTAACACTTTCATGAAATGTTGTATGAGCTTTCTTTATGCATAAATGTCATTTTTTTATACCTTGCAGAAGGCAGTAACATCTATCAATCAGAAAGGCAACTCTCCTTACCTAAGATCATTGTAATTACTTTTACAACTGTGATTGGATTAATTCTTCTGTCGACTACTGTTACATGTGTGTACTTGAGGAAAAGAAGCCAGAGCAAATCACAAGGTAACTTAATTTTTTGTTCTTACTCAAGAAAAAAAAAATCCCAATATTAAAGGGGATACTTCATCAGTAGAAGCCTGCAACTCAGACCCCAGTTCATCTGTTTGACTTCAGATAGCAGGGGATATGTACAGAAAAACTCAGGGTTTAACTTGTATGACAGTGAGAAATATGTCAGAGACTTGATTGAATCTGGTAGTTTCAAAGAAGATGATGCACAGGCCATAGATATTCCATTTTTCCATTTAGAAAGCATACTTGGGGCCACTAACAATTTCGCAAATGCAAACAAGCTTGGGCAAGGAGGGTTTGGTCCTGTCTACAAGGTAATCAAGAATTTCTTGACACTCACGATTTACTTTTTGAATATCATGATGATAGTAGGCATGGTTAATTTTTTCTTATACTGTCAGGGAAAATTTCCTGGAGGCCAAGAAATAGCAGTAAAGAGACTCTCAAGTTGTTCCGGACAAGGTTTAGAAGAATTTAAAAATGAAGTTGTGTTGATTGCAAAGCTTCAACATAGAAACCTAGTGAGACTTCTGGGGTACTGTGTGGAAGGAGATGAAAAGATGCTAATATATGAATATATGCCAAATAGAAGCTTGGATGCTTTCATTTTTGGTAAGACTTTTTTTTTGCATTTGAAGTACTTTATTGGCTAAGCCTTTTTCTTGTAGCCTCAAAATTATATTTTGAAGAAGACTAATGCAACATGTCATGCCCCTAATGGACTACCAGACCAGAAGCTGTGTGTTCTATTAGACTGGGATCTGCGCTTCAAGATTATTTTGGGAATTGCTCGAGGGCTCCTTTACTTGCATGAAGATTCTAGGTTGAGGATTATTCATAGGGACTTGAAAACAAGTAACATTCTACTAGATGAAGAGAAGAATCCTAAAATCTCAGACTTTGGCTTAGCCAGGATATTTGGAGGAAAAGAGACAGTAGGTAACACAGTCAGAGTGGTTGGAACATAGTAAGTAGCTAAACTTAGTAAGTTTCATGTCACAGCATGATTCAGTGCATTTAAGCATTGTAGAAATATTATTATCATTTGAAAGTGTCATATATAGTCCTTGTATTGGATAGATTTGATTCTTGGTTAGGTTAAAGCATAGATCAGAAACAAAAATTCACCATATTTCATAAATACAAGAATCAAAATCATATTTTTAAAGTACAGGGACTAAACTAATTTTGCTAAAACACATTTTATCACTCTCTACCAAATGATACCCAACCAGATGTCTTATTTGATCTACATTTCACAAATTTTGTAATGCAGTGGATATATGTCCCCGGAGTATGCACTTGATGGACACTTTTCAGTCAAGTCTGACGTCTTTAGCTTTGGTGTGGTGGTACTTGAGATAATTAGTGGGAAAAGGAACACAGGATTTTATCAACCAGAACATAAACTGAGTCTGCTAGGATATGTGAGTACAGTGAATGAATATTTCAGGGATATGCAACAAACACTACATAGCTCCTAATACATTCCACTCTTTGATTCATTTTTAGGCATGGCTTTTGTGGAAAGAAAGAAGGGAATTGGAATTCATGGACCAAACACTTAGCCAAACATGCAATGCAGATGAATGCTTGAAATGTGTGAATGTGGGGCTGTTGTGCTTACAAGAAGATCCAAATGAACGTCCCACAATGTCAAATGTGGTTTTGATGCTTGGTAGTGAATCTAACACTCTTCCAAGTCCTAAGGAACCAGCCTTTGTTATCAGGAGATGCCCTTCAAGTAGAGCATCTACTTCAAGTAAACTTGAAACCTTTTCACGTAATGAATTGACAGTCACTATAGAACATGGGAGGTAGAAAATCATCCTTGGTCGAAATATCTAGAACATGTAATTTCTCTATGCTTGCTTGCCCCTTTCTCATGATCCATTCCTCCTCTAAGTGGGGTAACTTGAAATGGTCAATTAGGCAACTTCTCATGAATTTCATATTTGGATGGATTGGATAGATGATAGAGTCATAATGGCAAATGCATGTGTGGAATTGAAAAAAAAAAAGCCTAAACAAATTTGTTTCTTCTGCATTTATTGCTTACTACCACAAAGAAGCACCAAGATACACAAGACTAGGCTAATGGTCAACCCCTTTTTGAGATGGGACAACTATTCAACAAAGGGCAACTACTCCACCATGACATTCTGATCTGTGGATATCAACATTTTCTTTTCACCAAATTCCTCATCACAGCCATTTCATGCCATAATGAACTAAGAATTAAACTAAACAATAGTAAAAGATGAACAATTTCGTTGTCATTGTAGTCTAATTATGATAATCTATATTGTACATAAAAGTTGTCTTTTTTTTGTGTTATTTGCACTTAGACTTGACATGTTGACGAAAAAATTGTCACTTGTCACAATAGTTGAAAACAGGGTTGTGTCTATTCGTAACTCAAAAATAAATTTTTATTTGAGAAAATACTTCTTAGAGAAGTCAGTCTACTACAAATTAAAGTCAACAACTTTATATTATCTAAATAAATAAGTTGGAAATATTCACTTTGTAATAATGCATTATTCGCATTTTTATATTAAAATATATTAAAAAACTATTTGATCTTTTAATATTTAAAATATAGTTTCTAAATGATTTTTTTTTCTTATTTTTTTTTAATATGCATTGTTATATGTTAATGTAACTTTATTATATTTGAGTAAGTTTAAAGCTGTATTTCGATCTTCCTCTTAAATCCTAATGTATTATTCTACTTTAAAAAAAAAAATAGAAAAAGGCCAAATTCGTAAATATAAGAATCTTCACAAAATATCTGTTAATTATATTAGATGTATCAATAGACTTTGCTTAACTTATATCAACTAGTATCTTTACACATAATATAATTTTACAATACATTGAATGTGTTTCGAATTTATAAAAAATAATAATGATAAGAAATTAATAAAATAATTAATCTTTTAGAATATTTTGAAAAGTAAACATTTCATCAATTTTTATCTATATGAATAAACTATAAATTAATTTTAAATTAATATAAAATTTTGTAAACATGATCTGGGTAAAGAAAGTAAATTTTCATCTAATATTGATTTTAAGTAATTTTTTAATTGAAAGTTACTACTGATAGAATAATTATGGGAAAAGATTTTGTTGACACCAAAAAGTAAAATAAGACTAGTATTTTAATTATGGTATGCTAGAAGATGCAATTTGATGAATTCTTAAATAAATAAGACTAGTAGGATGGTGATTGATCCATGTGTGCCATGAAGAAAAAAAAACAGGCATGCTTGTTTTATTGAAACAATATTCTAAAAATTATTTAAAATTTAATTTTTTTTTGATAAGTTACTATAAGAACCTGTATGTGAGACACACAAATAATGAGATCTTAACATTAATTTAATTTGATATATAACATAACCTTATTAAGATTTGATACAAATTCATTTTCAGTGAATTTATTGGATCAAATTGAGTTAATGGACTCGGTATTTCAATCAAACTAATTAAAATAGGTCAGTTAATTTCCTTTTTCAAATAAGACAAACTAATTATTACTGGTTTTGTATTAATTTTTTTTCCATTTCAAATCACCATAATCCGTTGATATACTCTTTTTATATTTTTAGATTAATTATGTTATAATTTTATTTTATTTATCTTGATGTTCTTCTGTCTTTATCATATCACTGTATTTTTTTTTTATTTCTCTCCTTGTCTAATAACTTATTCAAGTGTCCAACAATAATAGGCACCTTTTCACGAGACAATCTCAAAGTTTCATTTTGTGAGTACAATTCTTTGTTATGAAAAAAAGTTCACTTGAACCCTAAATTTGGAGTCTTAGTATAACTTATTTTAATCAAATGATGTTATAAGAAATAAAAATTTAAATAGAAAAAGATGAGGTCAAAGTCAATTTTTATATCGTATTTTATAATAACAGATTTAATTAAATTTTAAATACTTGTAAATTTAGATATTTTTAATTAATTTTTTATTAAATAAGTTATTTTATGGTTTAATTTTTTTATTTGATTTTATAGTTAATCGGATATGACTATTATTTTTATCTACTCATTCCTAACTCATCAATCAATATAAATTTGTCTTTCATCTCATTTTTGTTGTGTTTGTATTAATGTACGTAGTATTTTCAAAGATAAATTTACAGAAGAAGTCGTGTTTGTATCAATGTAGTTGTGAAGAATTGAAAGAAAAAAAGACATAGAGAGCTTCAAAATTGCTCTTCACATATATGCTGATATTTGTGATGAAAATCAATGTTATTTTTCCTTTTTCTCCAAAAATAATTGTGCATAATTACAATGCCATTTTTCCACTTTTCATTTTAGCAGTAAATGTATCTTATTTTTTTTTTATTTTTATTTTTACATATTTTTTTCTTATTTTCTGTATTACGAATATCAACTTATAATTAAATATTAAATTAATTTTAAAATATATTAATTAATTTATTATTATATATAAATATAATTGATTATATATACAATCGATTATAATCTTAACTTATAATCAATTGTATATAATTTTATAACATATAATCGATTATATAATATAATAAAATAATATTAATATTTAATAATATTATTAATAAAATTAAATATTAAAAATTAATAATAATAAATATATAATTTATAATAAAAACATAAATTTATATAATAATAATAATAATGTTGATTATAAAAATAAAAATATTAAACTATATTATTATTTGAATTTGATATAAAAATATTTTTAATTAAACTTTCTATAATAATGAATTTAAATATTTTTTATTTTTATTTCATAATTTATATATAACAATAATATTAATAATTTATATTTCTTTTAAATATCAAGGTTATAGGCTATACTAATTATGAGTAGTGTTGCTATTCACAATTACAAGAGGAAAGATAAAAAGTCAAAATATTAGAATGTTATTTTTTTTATAAAAGTTTTCATGTTAGGCATCATTATACAACTTGACATCTCAGCAAGGCTGACACCTTAAGTAACAACAATCATCTGCCATCACATGAAAAAAGTAGTATTAAAAAAAAGAAAAAGAAAGAAAATACAAAAATATGGGGGATTAGACCAAAACCCACATGTTAACAAAAACGATACATAGGTAGACTATACCTATTCATAAAGAATTCTAAGAACATACTAGATGGAAGTCTATTATACCAATGAAATAATTCTCTAAGAATGAACCCTAAATTAGCCAACTTATCAGCACATGCATCCCCCTCCCGAAAAATATGAGTAACCCTAAACCCGATTGTCCCACAGTATGTAAGACAAGAATTCCATCGATTACGAAGCATCCACGGAACATTAGTCTTAGCAGTAAACGCAGCACAAACCAAGACCGAATCACATTCAAGCCAAACATTAGTAAGTCCCATCTTTTGAGCTTCCTCCATAGCATGTATAACTCCATAAAACTCAGCAACCAAAACAGTCT
>Ga0123342_1007053_pt1 | contig 15132 bp, 10 predicted proteins | sample Turbeawhitnodule_FD_89960 | JGI IMG/M metagenome (GOLD analysis project Ga0123342, IMG submission 89960) | Root nodule microbial communities of legume samples collected from Mexico - Turtle bean Mexico white nodule | ecosystem: Host-associated > Plants > Roots > Nodule | place: Mexico: Nepantla... | reverse complement strand
ATATATATATATATATATATATAATTAACAGCCATTTACAATATTGATATATCGTTATCACTACACCTCATCTTGTTATTATTATCCCTACCCACTTATAATAAATTTTTGTTTTTAAGAGTCTGACAGAGCATGGTATAGATTTTAAATATTTATATTTAATTTCTCTAAAAAATATATATAAATATTTTAATTTATAAAGAGTTTTTTCTTAAAAAATATTATTAAAAGGGTGATATATATATATAGTGACCGACCCATTAGTTAAACAATCGTGCCCTAATTTAAATATGTAGTAATTTGACGTGTTCAAATAAATATTTTAAATTGTAAAGTAGTTGGGAATGACTTTCATTCAAATCTTTAAACTGCTTTTCAACTATGTAAAGTTTTAGTTTTCAATTTCCCAAGTTCTAAGATGAATTTTGTCAACCCTCTCTAATGCAGAACAGAAAATAATAAAGAGAAAATTTTTCTTGACACCATAATAAAAAAAATATATCTAACATTATTTATAATAATAAATAATATTTTAAATTATTTAAAAAATATTAATTTATTAAAGTGTAAAGTGAAAGTTTTTACTAATACCCAACAATAAATAAATAAGTAAACAAAAGATTATTTTATCAAAAGAAATGAAGAGAAATGAGAAAACATTTTTAATATAATATTATGGTTTAGTTATATTTTTTATTCTGCAATTATTTTAAAAATGTTATATTTGGTCATAGTGTCTCTTCAAAAAGTCAATGGAACTCCTTATATTATAAAAGTGACTCAACTATGACATTTTTTTAAATTGGTGTTAACATTGTTAAGAAGTTTTGTTTGTAGCTAATTGTTTACAGTGTAGAATTAGAAAAAATCATTTTGTTTTCCTTGACTTAAACTTCAAAATTAGGGTTTTTATTATAGTATTTCAAATTGATTATGTCACAATTTCATACTCCTTGCATTATGGTTTTACTTAAAGCTACTCAAAATGCAAATAGTCAAAGAGGCTTTAGGAATAAGATTATATTTTAATTATTAGTTTTTTTATCAATAAAAAATAAATTTAATAAAAATATCAACATTGTGTGTTTATTAATTAGTGTGAAAAACAAATTCATTATCATTTCTTTGATCCTTGTTTATTTGTTTTATTTGTTTTATCTGGGTGCACCTTTTTCATCTATGTAAATATATGTTTTATTTCCTTAATTATGACAACTTTTTATTTCTTTGTCAATAACGAAGCTTCATTAAGAACCTAATTGACCACCAATAATTAGTTTCAATCTTTTTTTTCACTAGATTTGAACTTGATACCTTACTTTAAATGACTGAATCATGTACCACTTATTGCTATCTAGATGTATTTCAGTATTTTTTTTTTATTCTTTGCATGAAATTATAGCAAATTGGCCTAAAATTGTTATTTGTTTTACGAGTTTATTTTATTTTTTCATATAGAATATTTTATCCTCTCCACAAAAACATTATAGAATTATTCTATTGGGATGAATTCTAACATGTATTCCATGCTCTTCTCTGGTCCACATGAGCACTGCACAAAACTTTTTTGCCCTCCACCCACATCACTTTCATCTCTGACAAAATGAGTTATTTATGAGTAGTTCTTCAATCCATTTCTCTAATTCATGTTCTCTTATGTGTAAGTAATAACAACTATTAAGAAAATAAATTTTAAATTAATTTAATCTTATAAAATTTGTGTTCATTTATATATTATATTGATTGTATGTTACAACAGATTCGAAGTACAACAACGGTAAAAAAAAATCAATCGAGACCATTACACTAAGCATAAGATTTACGATTCTAATCGAAGACCAAACATTAAGTAGTACATTCTTAATCATAGATTAAACCTTTAATCAGGCTCACTAACAAATGACCCACGATAATTATATAAATAAACGCAAATTCAACAAACTAAGTATGTCATCATCTAATACTAATTGCACCGTATATCGAGTGTCGAAGTCTTATTTGGAGTTTAGGATTTAGGATTTCGATTAAACCTTTAATTAAGTTCATTAATAAAGGACCCATGATAATTATATAAATAAACGCAGATTCAAAAAATCAGGTACGTCATCATCTAATACTAATTGCAGCGTATACTGAGTGTTGAAGTCTTACTTGAGCCACAAAGTGTCTTTTGCAGTTACCATTCGAGTTCAAAGATCACAGAGACGAGGAGTAGAGAGGTGAGAGATGTAAAAAGAATACATTTGAAAAGTAGGAGAGAAGAGTCGACCGACCAATCGAGAAGAAAGGTAATAGTTCTCTTGGTTCCAACTAGTTCAATATCATATATTATAAAATATTTGTTTCTTTTTCGATTCTCCAACTACTACTATAATATTTTTCATAAATTTTTGTAAATTAATTAACAATATTTAAGTTTATTTTAATAACAGTAAAAAAATAAAATGAGAAAGTTTAAGAAACATTGTTTTGTGAATGGAAGATGGGCTGGTTTTGTCGGCGAGAGTAAAGACCGGTTCTGGAGTGCAATCGATTCGTGGGACCCACTCGATGGTGATAGGTATTTCTGTTACGTTACAAACACACTGCACCGACCCACCCAACGTCGTCGTTTCTCTTGTACCTGAGGTTCGTTTTGTCATTTTCAATTTGTCATCGACACGTGTACGTCGTGTTTCTTGCTACTGCTTCGCTTGCTTCCTCGTAAAAAATGTGCACCTTTCTTTCACCTACGAAACTTCACACACCACCACAAAAATTCTTTCTGATATAAATATTAAAAAATATAACTTCTTTTTCTTTATTTCTTATATTACCTTTTTATTTATTTATTTCAAACATATTATATTTAAATTTTCTGTATATTATAAGGTATTTCTCGTGATTCAAGAAATTAATCATAACACGCCTTAATTAAAATTAATTTATTCTTTACCAAAAGTTGATCTTCAATTTTAAGATTTGTATATAGATATATAAGAATGCTAAAATTTGTATATATTTATTTAGCCATGCTGGATTTGCATTTATATTTAAACATATTTGATAATATTTGTGCATGATTGGAAGAGATCTCATGTACCTACCAACACAGCCTGATATTGTTAAGAGAATATTATTTCATAAGCATGTGGTTTATAGTTTAATCTTAAATCTGTGTATCAAATTATTTAAGGCTATAATTATTTATTTACACAGTAAAAATAAAATGACACTCATTCCCTTAAATTATTTACATCTCAAAACTCATATATATATATATATAAAATATGATTATGACTTATCCCTTTCATAATGTAATTTAATATTATAATAATAATAAATATAAATATAATAAATAATAATTTTAAAAATAATTATTTAGTTACTGTGGGGTCAATGATCAATCTCGTAACTAGGGGATAATGGTAGATCTCATTGTTAGAATTAAGGATGTTGGAAGTTATGAGTGTTAGATATGGGAGTTAATGGATAATAAGTGTTTATGGATAATAAAGACTAAAAAAATAGAAAAAAGAAAAAAAATTAGCATAAAAAGAGAAGATGATCTATATATTTTCATTCGAAATAATAATAACAATATTACTTCTTCATTTCAAAATAATAGTTTTTTAATTTTAAGCTTTTTGTTATGATATAGTAACACCATCAACACAGTAAAGATATATACCTTACATAATAATAAATTAATTTTTTAATCATTTTCATTTTATTTTTTAGTGAAAAATATTATTATATTATTATAAAGAGGTGTGAATTATATATTAAATATTTTAGGTGGTGTAAAGAAACAGTTTTCCTTTTGTCAGTAACATCTCTTACATATAATTAAAGTCAACTAATGAGTATGTGTCTTTTCATTTTTGTTTATTTATGTTTGTTTTGTCACTAGAGAAATTTAATTGTCTCATACCAAAAAATTATGATTTCTAAAAACAATTAAAGTTTGTATGAATTTGTCTTCTACAAAATACGTACATTCAATATGATTTTTCCATGTTAACAACAAAACAAATGAATAACAGTAATAAAAAAAAAAACAGTCATAGTAATAAATAGTAACAATATATTAAATACAATATTAATAGATGATAATTTAATATCTTTAATAAAATAATATAAAAAAAACTTTTATGTTATTATTATTATTCTCCATCACACGATTCTAACTTTGATTCTATTTTGAGGTGATTCTTTGGTATTAAAGAATTTGATATTTTAAACTTGTTTTTGAGTTGTTGATTTTGACATTCACTTCCACTGTTTCTTTTACAAAGAGAAGGGTAAAGGAAAAGTGGAAGTGAATTAGAGTTTTGACAGAAGAAGCTTTGTTACAGAATTGGAAGGAAAAAGAAGAAGGTTCATAAATTGTAGTGGCGTGTGAAATTTCTTGTTCTTTTGAGGCATCTGAGAAAGCAAGAAAGAGAGTAACAAAAGGTAAACAGAAACCGACTCAACAAGAAGAAGAGGAAGAAGAAGATAAGATCAGAGAGAACAACACTTGATACAAAAGAAAGTGCAAAAATTTGCATCAGAAAAGGACACACCCCACACCTTCCCTTTCCTCCGCTTGCGCCATCTTCTCTCTAACTCTCACGCTTCAAATACCAGCAATGCCTCTGCCTCTGCCTCAATCTCAATTCCCATTCTCTTCTCTTCTCTGAAACTCTCTTCACCATCTTCACAGCAATGGAGGACTCTCCCTGTCATCTTCAGAGACTCCATTGCTCCGTCAAAAACTACGATTGGGGTCTCCCTGGTCGCGTCTCCGAGGTTGCCAGACTCCACGCTCTCAATTCCGGCTCCCGATTTCGCGCGGAGGACCCTTATGCCGAGCTTTGGATAGGTACCCACGATTCAAGTCCTTCGTTCTTGGCCTCCAATGGGGTCTCGCTCAAGTCCTGGATTTCCGACAACCCAGATGTGCTCGGAGAACAGGTTCTTCTCAAATGGGGTGCTGATCTCCCTTTCTTGTTCAAGGTATGTCTCGCTGATCCCTCCTTCGTAATTGTGACTGGTGTGCAAGTGGGTGTTTTTGTTTTGGCGCAAGATTGAATCTTTTCAGCGTTTTACGTTTGTTAGGTGCTGTCTGTGGGGAAGGCTCTGTCTATTCAGGCTCACCCTGATAAGGAGTTGGCTAGAATTCTGCATAAGTTGCACCCTGATTTGTATAAAGATGGGAATCACAAACCGGAGATGGCTCTTGCAATAACTAATTTTGAGGCTCTTTGTGGATTCATCACTCTCAAGGTACCACTCCATTCTTTTGATTGTTATTATTATTAGTAGGTTAAGTTGTTCATTTGTTCTCTGTAATTGTAAGTTCAATGACTCTAAACCTTCCTCTTCACCCCCACCGTTCTACCACTCTAGTTCCTTTGAATGAAATTTTTTATATTTTCAACATTTTGTTTACTTTTTCATTTAGTATTCTCTTTATCAAGTGGTTGGAAAATTTACAAGAAGGTTAGCAGGAGAATATAGCATTACTCTTTTAAGTTTTTGTTTTTGCATAAGAAATGTTAAATTCTGACACATAGATATGAGCTAATTTTGGCTCTTGCAGAGGTCCCCAGAGAAAACTAAATGGAACAATTAGAAACTAAATGAATAAATTACTTTTTTTTATCATATTTTAGTTCTTGGTATGAATTTTATTATAATATCTGGTTTGATTTTTAATGGACTGTTAAAAAAATACTTTTTTTTATGTCAGTGCTGTGTTTTCCAATTTTAAATGGATGTTTTGAGTTTGATCTGAGCCTTATATTATATTGCAGAAAACTGGATAGGGTCTGCATGGATTTTCTGTCCTTAATATTGTTATTGATTGTAAATACAGTAGAATTTTTTAATGCGTTCGTTTAGAGTTTGATGTGTTAAAAGCCACTTTTTTTAAAAGTTAAAATATACAGTGTTCATGGACTTTGGGTGATTGGATAAGAACTGCCCATCTGTTAGGTACAATCCCTGTGATGTGACTGAATGTTCCTTTTTCTGCTAACTTTACTTTCGTTATTATGTCAATTACGTTTCCACCTCTTCACAGGCTTCTTTCTGATGCAATGCAACCTGTGATAGCCAACCAAACAATTAATAGAGTTCAACATGTCAAAAAAATCAAATGATGACCGTTTGAATGAATAAAGAATGAAAGTGATAGGTATAGGACAGATAGTGGAAGTTTGATTTTCGTTTTATTATAGATCTGTTACTGTGAAACTGCCAAACCGCAACTATGTTACTTTAATTTAAGGTTTCCACGGGATTGGGTTTGGTGTGGGGGATCTGGCAGTTTTGTTGTTATTTTCTTTTGCTTTACACGAGTTATGTGATGAGTATTCACTTGTTAACTTTTGAGTTCACCAACCGCTGCTGCCATGTGTAATTCTTTAAGGTGGAGAATGAATTCAGCATTTTTGTAAATTGCATAACTCAAGCCTTAGAAAGTCTATTTGTTTGATCATGCAAGATGGATGCAATTACCAAGTTATACTTGAAAACCAAACATCTAACTTGAATATTTTTTGTAGTTTGAGAATTACCAAATTGTACTAGAAAAGCAAAAATCTCAACCGAGGAATATTTTTTTTGGAGTTTGACATGAATGGGATTCTATATTTTTAATCATTTCAATAATTATGAGAAAAAAAAAATCCTTGAGTGGTTCTTGTAGATCAGTGATTTTTTTCCCCCTAGTTTTTCTTTAAACTTATTCTCTTATGTTCTGTCTTTATAGGGGTTAGAACATGTGCGATATGCCAGGACATTATTTACTTGTTTGCTTTGATGATTTTTTTAGCAAATGAGCAATCTGCCTGTTTCTGTTTAGGAGCTCAAGGGTGTGCTTCATTCTATTCCTGAAATTGTGGAACTAATTGGTGCTACAAATACAAACCTGGTCTTACAAACTAATGATCATGATGGTGAAGAGAAGATGAAATCTGTTTTGAAGGCAGTGTTCACCGATCTCATGTCAGCTAGTAAAGAGAGAGTAACTGATGCAGTAAACAGATTGAAAACTCGTCTGCTTAAGGAGAACGAGGTTTGTTCGATACATGCGCTATTTGATTTAAGAGTTTAGCATATGCGCTTATCTATCCTTCTGGTTTTTACGTGTCAGGAAATATTGCAATTTAAGTCTGTTCTAACGATCGCATAATCTCATGGTCAAAAGTAATGAATACAATAGAAACTACTTATTCTGCAACCACATGTTGTCTCTATTTCTGATCCTCTCTGTTATGTACTAGATAGAGGATACTGTTGTAGCTTTTCTATTCACAAGACTTCACCTTCTTGTTACATCATTAATCCAATAATTATTTTCTTTTCTTTCTTTTTTGTTGAATTATTGTGCCAACATAGTTGATACCATATTACTATGCTTTTCTGTCAGGTGAGGCAGTTGACAGATAAAGAGCAGCTGGTGCTGCGGTTGGAAGGGCAATACCCATCTGATGTTGGTGTCATAGCAGCCTTCTTTCTCAACCTTGTAAAACTCAATCCCGGTGAAGCTTTGTTCCTGGGGGCAAACGAACCACACGCATACTTATCTGGGGAGTGCGTTGAATGCATGGCAACTTCTGACAATGTTGTGCGAGCTGGCCTAACTCCCAAACTCCGAGATGTCCAGACCCTTTGTTCTATGCTCACTTACAAACAGGTAAATGATGCATCAGGGCTGTTGCTAGATCTTTTCATTCAGATATTCAGTTTACTTGAAGTAATTTACTGTTCCCTTTCACTTAGCTTAGGTACTTCTCATTTTTCTTCTTCTTTGAATCTCATCCTGGCTATGGATTGATCTATATTGGTTACTTTTATGTTTCTTTTTATCCTTGGTCTTCACCGTGCCACATGGATTGCTTGGTTGATTATTGTCTGTGAAGTGTAGACTCAACATGAGCATGCATACAAGTAGTCATGCATATATAGTTGAAGACTGAAACACATTTTGAGGGAAGATGTTGGTTTGAAATGATCACTCGGTAGGTGGCATGAATACACTAGATTCTATGTTTGAGGCCATTTTTTCTCTATTTTCTTACAGGGTTCTCCTGAGATCTTGCATGGAGTTTCTCTTAATCCATATGTAAATAAATACACCCCACCATTTGAGGAATTTGAGATTGATCGTTGTATTCTTCCTCAAGGGGAAACAGTAGTGTTTCCAGCAGTTCCAGGTCCTTCCATATTTTTGGTGACTGTTGGGGAAGGAAATATGAATACAGGATCACCCGAAGGGCACGTAGTGACCGAAGGTAATGTTCTTTTTGCAGCCGCTAACACTGAGATTAGTGTTACTAGCGCATCCGAGTTGCATCTGTACAGAACAGCGGTAAATAGCAAAGTTTTTCAGGCTTCTTAACCTTCAGCACAAGGGGGTGAAATAATGCAATTATGTGCTGCGTGGAATAGAAACAGTTTAGTGTACATGCAAGAGTAAAAAAAATCTCAATTGAGTCTTAGGGAGAAAAGTTCATTATAGAGAAGTGGGTTGTCCATTGTCATTCGTTTGTTGCTTGTTAAAAGCTTCCTTTCCAATGATGTATTCCTATTTTATCATTTTATATCAATAAACGAAGTGCCTACAAGTATTTTTTTTTTATTACTGCTTTGAATATGCTTTCTTATAATAGAATATCTTTGCATATTTGGATTTTTTTTTACAATTAAGACAACTCACAATAAAGAAAGGGTTAATGGTGTCTGAAATATTTTCACCACAGCCATCTGAAGGACTATGATATGATGTGCTCCATTTGCATTTCAATTCGATGGCAAGTTAGTGAGAGAGTCTATACTAAAAAGAAAAATGATAGTTTGACAATTCTTGAAGTTGTATACAACTCTTGATATGATAAGTTTAGAAATAAATATATATAATAAGAAGTAAATTTGTAATTAAATGATATGAACAAATATTAAAATAATAGTATTGATAATTATAATACAGTTGTATAAAATATTGAGGTTATCAATATATCATTATAAAAAAAAAACAAGTGAGGAAGCTCATAAAAGTGCAAATATTTATAGATTGGAGATTAGAACACCTTCAACATTATTACATCATTTCTAATTCTTTGGAGGAAGACAAATATTTGCATGCTCCGAGCAAAATGAGAAAAATGAAGTAGATGGTTTCCTTTACTATCTCTTGTTTCTTACTTCTCCAGACCATTCAGCCACAAAAGAATAACTTCAGCACCTCTCTCCCACGCAACATCCAACATCATGTCATGAGCAACTGCTTCAACGCATACTGGTGACACACCATAAAACTTTGCTGTTTCTCTAAGTCCCTCTGCATCCTATGATATAACCAACGAAAAAAGCATTCACTGACAGTTAAATCAATGTTGCAGAATTATTGGTAGAGAAGATAACTGGGCAATGCTATTTCAATGAATTAGACAGTATCATTGGATTAACTTTTAGACAAAAAATTACCACAATGAAGTCATCCTTTGCACCCAACACAAGAATTTCAAAAGGGCCGTTTGGCACAGAAGGAACTGGAAGAGATGCATTCAGCTTTCTCAAATCAAACATCGGCATCCTCGAACTTACTTTCATTAGCTCTTGATATCTGAAATATTAGAACACGGCAAAATGGCTTCAGGACTTCAAAACCAACAAAAATAATTGTCACATTGTTGAAAATCACCATTTTGGTGCCATATCTCTCACTCTGTTAATAATAACAGGAATGCATTCCGCAATATGTTGATCATGAGTTGAAGTAACTATTATTATTAAAATGCATGAAACTGGTTCAAGCACATGCACATTATTATTAACGCATCACTCAGAAAGCATATATGCCAAAAAGCCATGAATAAAAAAGAAAAAAAGAAAAAAATTTAGAACTAAGTTTGTGGTTGAAGTGTGGAATAAAAATTTCACTTTGTAGCGAGCTAGTGCTGAGTTGCTGACTAGATCTTAATAACAACAAGCACATGCCTAAACATCAAAATCATAGCCAATTTGCCAAGGTATGTTAAGCATATTTTTTAGAAGAAATTCCTTGCTTTATCTCCTGCCTCTGCCCTGTTAATAAGCTCGGGTCAGAACTACCAATGTTTTGGTACATGACAGAACATGTTGTTCATTAAATCATTACCACAATCTCGTAAGTAGTAACAAGCCATGTATATATCACTAAGCATCACCTTTCCACTTGAAATTGCAATGGAAATGCTCATGGAGGAATGATTCCAGGAAATCAAACCTTTTAACAACATGATCCTCCATAGTGGCTGAGAAAAATGTCTCCTTACAAAGGGGAAGAGAGGTCTGAAAAGCTTTTGCTGCCAAGCTGCGAGTCACCTGCCAGGTGGTGTATGCATATCAGAAGATAAACACTGGAAAAATAACATTCTTCAGAAAATTAAGTTCAAATACCTTGAAGGCAGTAATTGGCTTGGTTAAGATATATCGCCAGACTATCCCACTAATAAATTAAGGAAGAAATATCAACCAGTGCAGTCACAGTTAAAAGGTTCATCTTTCTCTCTTAAATAATATCAATAACATAATTGAGAGTTTAGTTACCTATTACCAGAAGGAGGTACAGAGCAAACAAGGCCAGCTCCTTTAAGCTTTGGGAACAAATCTTCTATTTGCAGAATCAAGGCCAAATAAATTAGCATAATGAACCAAAAACAAAAAACTATCAGAAGAGAATAGAGAGTTTTGATACACACACGCATATATATGCAGGGAGGGGAGGGAAGACAGACCAAATGATACCATAACAGGCATCTAATCCACACACCTGCAGCCCAGTACACATTGTACAAGTTGCATTCTCCTTCAACTACACATGTATAGCTACCCTTAGGAGTGTTAATTCACAGATTGAAATGGATTTTGACAGACAAAATCATCTCACCCAATCCCAATCTATTAGTTTGATTCAAAATTTAAGTCTGATCCAATCTAATGCAATTGTTTGGTTAGAGGATAGTAAATAAATCCTATTTTATCACACTTTTTTTTATCAAAAATTTACTCTTTTAAAACTATCCATCTAGAATAGAATCCTAAAATATTGAACATGTTTATTTGGAAAAAATCACTACAGTGTTCTCATCAGGTGCAAATAATTCTAAACAATTAAAGTACCAGCCTAAAATTCAGAATCACCTAATTTAACCATTTTCAACAAGTTAACAAATAAGCCAGGGTGAGAAAGCACCTTTGAGATTGTCATTTCCTAAATTGGAAATATAATATTGAATAATAAGTCCTCCAAATGAATGTCCAACCAACACAGGGGGAGATCTTATATTTCGACAGATAAAATCTGCAACATCTCTTGCGTGTGTCTACTGCAAAACATGGTACAAACAGGAAACTATAAGAGTATATGATCATAATCTATTATGAAATCTGCCCAAATTATCAAACAAAATTTGAAGGTTAATAGATAAAGAGTTTAAGCCATCAATTTCATCGGAAAAGTATTATTCTTTCTCATAAAAGAACTAATTAAGTAGCCCCAGTAGTACAAAATAAGCAACCATGTTAAGTAGTTTTCTAAGTATTAAGAAAATCCTTCACATGAATTATTGTACTTTAGCTAAATTCATCAACTTAAGGACTAAATTGATAGATATTCAATACTTTGAAAATTACTTAAATAGTTGGATTACGTTAAAAACTACTTATGAGACAAAGTAATATTTAAGAGTCTAAATTGGTGGTTTATCCTATTAACAAATCTCCACTAGAAAAGAAAGAGGTACACACCTGAAGTGTACCAGCAACGGAATCGGCAGGTGCATCACTTTCACCCTATCCAATGAGAAATCAAATCACCACCAAAAGATAACATATTTGAAAGTGCATGTATATAAAAATACCATTACAGCTAAAAAAACTCAATGTCTTGACACTGAAACTACCAACATAGATAACATACTTCACTAAATTTGGTAATTTTTTTGAAATGTCAGTTACCCTTTTGAGAATGTACCTGTCCTAGCAAGCTAACAGCATAGCAATCGTAGCCAGAAGATGAAAAGAAGGGCAACCAGTGTTCAGCCCAACACCAAGCAGCATGATAACTTCCATGAACAAAAACCAAAGGAGGGTATTCAACATTCTTGTTGATTTCTGCACCCTTTTGCACAATCACCTCCATGCTTAGACCAGAGGGGAGCTTGTGGAAGTTACGACTCTGCCCTTGCTTCAGATCGTATTGCACACCCATCTTCTTCTCTCTGCTCAGAACCGCAACAGTCTTCAAATTGGAACGGTTCATGAAAATTGCATGCGACCCAGAAACACAAACAGCCATTGTCACCCTTCTTTTCTTCAAAGCTTCGGTCTTTGGTGCCAACAAGATAAGGGTCACTCCACAGCAACGGCAACACCAAGCTCTTACTCTCCGTTTTCTGCTTCCGCTTCTCGCTTGTTCAATGTTTTTAACTCAACAAAATACACAAAGGAAATAAATAAAGCATTAAATTATTAATTTGAAAATAAAAACTAAAAGACATTTTAAATAATTGTTATTTCGTTTGGTTTTTTCTTTGAAAAACTTTACATTATAATAAATACAAAATTTACAGAGTATAGGGAATAAAAAATTTGGATTTTGAGTTGTGGAATTCGAATTACAAATTTTTCATTCCAAATTATGAAATCTAAAATAAAAAAAAATTACAAATATAAGATCAAGATTCTTTAATCCGGAAAGTATCTTACCCATTTTAAAGTTAAAAAAAATGTCAATAAGGTATGATAATAGTTTTGGTATTTTTGGGAGTAGGGGTGCAGGAAAACCAATTATAAGGTACAAAGAGAATTTGGCTGGTCCACGATATCATATAACTCAAGAACTGTTTCTTCCTGCACCTCCAAATCTTCTTCTGCCACCTCCATACACAACATGAAAATATATTTTTATCCTTTTTATGTCACCCATATAGTAGTTTCTGAAAACTCATTTGAAAAAAGACTTCCGATTTACATAATCCTGAAGCTAAATAAGACTTTCAGATTACGTAATCCAGAAATTAATCATGTATATGAAAAAGGACTTCCAGATTATGTAATCCGGAAATTAATTATAAATTTAAAAAATGACTTCCGAATTATGTAATTCGGAATAGTATAGAGGGGCATTTTTGAAAATTTGAAAATATATGGAGGTGAGAGAAGAAGGTATGGAGGTGCAGGAAGAAATAGTCTAACTCAAGGCCGATTTCAATTGAAGTGGGCCCAGACACAAGGTTTGGTCCAAAATTAAATTGAACACCACAAAAAGGGTTGTTATTCCACTGAGCAGCCACCAAAGCTCTGGTGAAGGTAAAATCCCTTTTGCTTTTGTTTCATATTTTCTCAATTTTCTTTATAATTGAGTCTTTCTTTTGTTTGAATCTTAATATTGTTTACTTCACCATCTTCTATTCATTCAGCTAAATCTCTCACTCTGCTTGGTTCTGTATGTGAAAACTTGCAAGGTGTTATTTTTATTTGAAGATATACTGTTTGACGAAATGTCTGTGTTGGGTTATTATACTCATTCTGGTCTCTGTTAGTTTTGATATTCGGATTTCTGCTGAATCTTGAACTTTGTATGCCTATAGACGTAGATTGAGCTGAAGTTGTCTTTTGGGGTTCTATTTAATACGTAAATGATTCCTTGGACCTGAATTCCCCAGTTTATGCCTAGTGTGACAACATGTTTTCTTATTCTTGTGGATTCGGAACCTATCCAAGTCCAAATCCCAAACCAAATTTATAGTTATGCAATACTTATCCTCAACTGAAATGCTTGCAATATTTATACATTCATATAAACCTTCCATTGTCCAGTTTGTTATTCTTGTTTACTTTGTAGTTCTGTTGTCTATGATCTGTATCAGTATCTAACCCTCTTTTTTATTCTTTGATTGTTCAGAAGACATAGATGGAGACACAATCTAGTGATGCTAAGCCCCACATAAAGGCTACATTTCGTCTTGGCTCAGAATCATATTCTGTTGAGCCAAAAAAAGGTTCTTTATCAGAGCAATTGGTTTCACTGAAAGAGGAAAGCATGACAATATTGAAGGATTTCATTACAAAGCATAATGTTCCTCATGATGTACCAGATGAGTCATTAGAAGTTTCTTCAGACGATGATGATATTGATGCTGATGATATTCCTGAGAAGCCTCAAGCTAAATCCAAGAAAACCAAGTTGACTTAGCTTTTGTCGTTTGGTTTGATCGATCTGAATCATTTGTTGTATGTAATGTATGCTTTAACACTTAGTCAGTTTGTTTACGAAGCAGTTTTTGGAAACAGACTAAAACACGACTTTTAGCTTTATGCAAGTAAAATTGTGTTTCACTGTTCATATGTTTTCAGATATTCTTTTCTGTCTGTATGGTTCTTTTTGCAGCCGTAGTATAGTTTGGAACCTTCAACGGTTTTAACTAGCGACCTGGGAGATGTATTATCTACACGCATAAAGTAATGTGAAAGAAAATATTAACAATATATATATATATATGTATTATTATTTATGAATTCCAGATAGATACGATGATTATGTTTATAAAATGTTATAGACATAACAAATTTGACCATAAAAGAAGGGACTTATGATATTTCATATATTTTTGTTTTTGTTTCCTTAAAGTTTTTTTTGCCAATTCATTTTATCTTTCTTTTCGAATTCAAATATTTTAAAGGTTGCTAATTACAGTCCATAGAGACATATCAAAGGTGCAGTAAAAAAAATTCTCTGCACAATTAGACTGTTATATTCAAACTCAATTTTAATTTTCAGTTTTTAAGAAGTAACCCTCTTTTTTATAAAATGATAGTTACTCCTTATTTAATTCTATTCTTTTTCCATAAATCTCAATTGCCTCTTCATTGCAAGGCCGTTTGGACCACCTTGTGACAGATATAAGGTGCCTAGAAAATTCATGAGTCCAATTCAAGACATGAGTTGGTCACATTTTTATTGAAATGAAATGAAATCCTTGTTGCTTTGGTATAAGCAGGTGTCCTCTATACACCATGACCCTCTTTTGTGGCAGGTTTGGTCATGGCTTTGGTGATGACATGAGTAAGAATCCCAATGGGGCAAAAGAACAAGCAAAAAGAAACCGAATGCCGAGT
>Ga0123342_1007052_pt1 | contig 15135 bp, 10 predicted proteins | sample Turbeawhitnodule_FD_89960 | JGI IMG/M metagenome (GOLD analysis project Ga0123342, IMG submission 89960) | Root nodule microbial communities of legume samples collected from Mexico - Turtle bean Mexico white nodule | ecosystem: Host-associated > Plants > Roots > Nodule | place: Mexico: Nepantla... | reverse complement strand
TAATTTCTTGTCAAAATTAGCATAGGAACTTTATTTGTAATTTTTCTTAGAATTAATTTTGGCACCTAAAACACCAACCTAGGTAAACTTAGAGTTTCTAAAAACCTCTAAATTTACCAAGGCAGTCTAGAAAGCCCATGGAGGGGGTGAGCATACAAACTAGACACACCCCTCCCCATGTGCTCATTTAGGCGCCACTTTCGGGAGGGAATTCATTTGAATTTCCTTCCACTTTCTTTTTAATTTCCGGCCCTCTAAACACTATAAATAAGAGGGCTTGACTCATGTATTTGTAAGATTAATATAATATAATAGTGAATTGCTGCCAAATTTGAGCCAATATCACTACTTGTCAAAAACCTCCCAAGGTTAGACTATTGATCGTCAATTCTCACCTTACCAAAAAGAGATGGCCTCACCACTCTCATTTCATACCTAGCATGCACCTCCAAGGCCACCACACCTCCTAGGAGGGCCTTGTTCGTAGACTTCCATTAAGCTTCTGCAAAGATCGCCAACAATCCTCCAAGCATGAAGGCACTCTTCCATCAGACTGTATCTGGAATGTTAGCACCATCAGATAACCCTGCAATATTTGCTAAAGAAGTAGTAAAGCACCATTTATCATTCCAGAATTTAATTAAAGAACCTGTACACACAGTCCAAGAAGTGCATAAAACTGCTTAATTCCAGACCAAAGAGATGAGGATATAAATCATTCTAAACTCGTGTTTTGATTTAAGAACCCTGCCTTTCAACAACAAAGACCAAGGCATGTTGGTATAAGCAAAGTTCCAAGAAAAGGAAAAAGACAAAAAGACGAGTTGTTATGGCGTGCACCGTTCTCTCTCCTACTTATTTTTTGTTAGTAGTGTACTAATGTACGCAACAACTGCACACCCGACTAACCTAAACACCAAATCATATCCTTCAACACAAACCAACAACTAACATTTAGCATTTCCATGCTTGTTCTTCTTATCCTCGTGGTGTTGTGCGCACCACTCTCAATGTCGCATCGCTCTTTAACAGTATGGTAGCCTCTGTTTTAACTTGCTCGACGTTCTTTGATAAGAATGAGGTTTGCATTTGAGAGGAAACATATCAGCAGAAAGAAGGACACACTTCTCTTTCTTTCACCTTATTTTTATTGTCCAAACACAATTTCTTCTTCCAAAAAGGTTGTGCACTAGGAAGTTAAAAGTTTTTGAAACTTAAGAAAGGAGTTAAAGGGAAGCGAGGAGAAAAAGTGAGGACTTAAAATATTTTTAAAGAAGATTATAACAAAATGTCACACAGAGGAAAGAGAGAGAATGAATGTTCACAATTCAAAACTGCTATGTGACTTATGAATTAGAAAATAACTCTAATAAAAAAATGTTAATATAAGAATAAAAAAAAGTTGTGTACACAAAAAATAATTTTGAAAAATAATCATCTTTATATATAATTATAAATATATAGATATTTTTAGTAATATGTATGATAAAGATCAATGATACTTTTAATTTTATTTAAAAGTGTTCCTACTAGGGAGATGAGACCTGGAGAACTATTGAAGTCTTTGTCTTCCTCCTTCGGTCAGGCAGGTTGCTAGGTGCTTGGCTGTGATATCGTGCTTCTCCTTCGTCTCTCGATCTCGGGTGAATACCGAATGGGCGGGGGGGTACTCTGACGCTCAAGTCAGTAAATCGGGTGATCGGAACTCGGGTAGGTGCACAGTAATAAATGACGTACCTTTCTCCTTGGAATGTGTGTTATTTATATTATTTTAATGGGATTACCTTATTGGGCCTGATTAGTGGAATGGATCACACTTATGGATGTATTACCTAATCCTTCATGACAGATTAGTTTCACTGACTTTGGTTTGAGCGTTAATGGATTTATGTGTCGGTCGGTCAGGCCATCCGTGGTGGTTTCCCTCGTCTCGGTCAGGTTTCCCTCGTCTCGGTCAGGTTTCCCTTGTCTTGGCCAGGTTTCCCTGGTCTGGATCGGGTAGACCGACTCTCGGTCTCGCCCATACCACTACAAAAAGTAGTATTTAATTTATCATTATATATATTGTATTAATGTTTAGATAGATTAATAATAAAAATAATGCTTTAAAATATAAAATTTTAAAAATATTCTATTAGTTTTTATATATTTAATAATTATTGGAGCTCAATGTATTTTTTTTTAATTTTTGCCTCTCAATTTTCTTTCTGGTTCCGTCTTTGACCTCATCGATTGGAAATTTGATCCAGCTAACCAAAATTCAGCACAGAAACTTGTCTAACCAACATGCCGTCAAATTATTGAAGTCAATAAATCATATATTTTATCAATTTAAAAAATATATTACACTAATTTTACTGCATATAACTTATTATATAAAAATAAGATAATTTTGAATCCATATAAATTTTAGTAGATATTGTGGCCTTCAACCCCTATTTTTCAAAATATTTAGATTTAGTATGCCTTATATTATATCTATATCTAAAGGTAAATTTTTTTTAAAAAAAATCCCCAAATAAATGAATATAATAATAAAATTATAGTTATTTTATTTGATGGTCATTGTTTCATGTTTTTAAGAATCAATACGATCTATTAGTATTATTAATTAGGATTGGTATTTATTTTTTAATTGATACTGAAGTTAGGTACTAAATATTAAATGAGTTATGTAATAAAGCAATGAGGTTCATTAACATCTTCATTGCTTGGTGGTGCATGTGTCGTACGTTATCCTGCTTTCTGTTATTGCGGGCCGTTGCTTTTCTTCCGGATTGCTGTGTATAAGAGCATTCATGTTGGTCTAATAACTCCGTTGTTGTTGACTCCGTTTATAGGTTATTAAAATGTATGATGTTAGTTATTTGTACGTATTAAACTTCAATTGGATTTTTTTTTATTCAAAAACACAATTAGATTTAACAGGTATTCTCTTTTATATATATATATATATTATAAAATTTAAGTTATATTTTAAGGATATTAATTAAAATTTTATTTATTTAGTTATTTATTTTCAAAATTATTATTATTTTATAACATTTTTTCTCTTATTTTTTTCTGTTTTTTTTAAATCAAGCTCTAAATATTTTCTCAATTAGATTCTAGTATTTACGTAGTGAATAGATTTAAACTATTTTTAATTGATAAAAATGAGTAAGTTTTTTTTCAAAAAATTTGCTGTCTTTTCCCCTCCTAGCTATGTCACAAGGTGTTTTAGGGTTTTGTAGGTTTAATTAGTTTAAAAAGTTATTATTAGTGTTTTGGTTTGTTAGTTGGGTTTGATTTTTTTTTTAAGATTTTGGTGTTATTTCATCTCTTTTCTTATCTTGGATAATTATTGCTTGGAGAACAACAAACCTAAATTTGAATTCGAATTTTTGAATTTTTTTAAAATGGACTTTTTTTTTGGATATACTAAATGATGTAGTTGAATATGGATAATAGATTAGATTTTGGAATATATAAAGAAGTCATTGTGTTAAATCATTTAATATTTATTTGGTTGTATATGATAACTGAAATGATAATGCTCATAGTTTAAGTTAAGACTTGATGTTTGAGTGAGAAAGATTAGGAAATACTAACCACTTACATAATAACTAGTCATTCAAGTGATGAGGAGTCACTAACTTAAATAGTTTCATGATGTTTGTGGCTTGAGCAAGAAATTACATCTTTTAAGTGTCAATTAAATGTTTGAGCGAGAAAAAATCGTTGTTGGTTCTTTCTCAACTAAGGGCATATCAATCAAATGATAATATTGTCACATCGTTCGAGTGTCATTTAAATACTTAAGCGACAAAGTGCAAGAATAAAAAACTTTGTTATTTTATAAAAGAATGACACTGAAGAAAGGAAACCTCACTCGATGTCACTCTTGTTTTTTATACAATACGTTCATGTACCAAATATACCCACAACAAAAAACCACATAATAAAAAATCATAAAATGGTAAGAATTGAAAATAAACATTTATGATGTTAACATATTGTTTTCCTTCATTTAATATAGATATGTCCAAACCACATAATCATGTAAAATAAAATATAATCTCAAACTAAGACCATAAAAGTGGATCTAATTCAAAATGAAATAGAAGATAACAAAAATTACACAAACACTTTGTGAAAATTTATATTAAAACTGTCTTACTAAATAAAAACAAATTTGTGATGAAACTTGTGTTCCAAAATGAATATATCTCGTATATGATAATCATAACGATATTATCTTAATAGACTTGAAGTCAAAACAACATTTAATTAAATCTAAATAAAATATCTACAAGTGAAACTTTATAAGATGTAACAATCAAATTAGTTAATTATTTTTAATTTAACATTGATTTTTCGTGAATTCAACCTTTTAAAGCATTTTATAGTTTAGTTAATATCTCGTATAATATTTTAGCTTGTAAACTTAAATTATTTATATCATATAGATACTTTAGATTTATCACATCATCACCTATGTTAAAATTGGATAGTAATTCACTAAATTACTAAAATTATCAATTTTTAAATGTGTAAATTGTCGAGTAGTTAAAATTGTAAAGATCAAAATCGAATAATTAAGACTAAGGACAAAGCTCCCATAATCAATAGTGAAACTATGTCTAAGAATTATAAAACGTTATCGAAAGCATTTGGAGGTTAGAAATAGTGTTTTTTTAATTAAAGGAACCAACGTAGGACATCATATTTTTTAGGGGTCAAAATTATTATTTTTTAAATTAAAGGGATAAAATATAAATTACCTTTATATTTATTATAAATAAATTTAATTTATATGAATTGCCACTATGGTCCTACGAGTAAACACGGTATATGAATAATAAAAAATATTAAATAAAACTTATATAGCAAAAACTTCCTCTTTGTTGTCTAAGGGGAAAATAGAATTTGAATTAAAAAAAAAGACAAGTTTAAATAAAACTCTTCAACTTTCTCGATAAATCTCACAACTCTTGTTATCTCTTTTAAAGATATAAAAAAATTAAAAAGGAAAATTTACCTTTTAAAATATAACAATACACTTAAAATACAACATTTGAAACATACATCTATTACTTCAAAATTGGGATAATTTAATTATTAAAGTTCATGAATTGGTAGAGAAAGTTAAGATCTTTGTGTGCATAATTTACTTTGCCCCTTTTGTGAGCATACGTGTATCTTCTCTATCACTTAAATTTGGGACCTTTGTTAACTTAAATATCATTATTGATAAGTTTGCTTCTTTGGGTTAAGTAATAGGTTCGGATATGTTTGTTAGTTAAGTGATAGGTTTGGATATATTTGTTATAGTAGTATGTTATTTAGATATTTTCATAATAGGTATGAAATCCTCATGTATTGTTTTGTTTAGACTGTTTTAGAAAGTATTTTTTTTTTAATTACTTTACATGAGTTTAGTCTAGTTTCCTATCTCTTTTTTGTTTTTTTGTTGTTTTTTATGATAACATATGATTGATGGAGTTTAGGGTAACAACCTATCTAAGATGTATTTAAAATATATATATATATATAATTTATTAATGAATTAACATGTCCAATTATACAAAGTAAATTTTAGCATTCAATTAGGTAAAAAAAACACACAATTGAAAAAGAAAATCCTATAAAAAAACTTGAAAAGATGTTATAACTCAACTTTGGCTCATTTAGTTAATATACAAAATTCAACAAATCAATTATCAAAAGTCTCAAACTACGATTGAGTGAAGTGTCCATATAAACATATTCTATGAAGTCCAAAGTCCAAGCTATATCAGTTAATAAAATTTGAGTTTCCAGAAAAAAAGATATATCAAATCATACATTTAAATCATATTTATACTAAACATAAAATACGCCCATCGATATAAGACTAAATAAAAAATATATTCTAACAATTTTATATACGTAATTTGTTCGCTATTTCTTTCATATTGTTTTCCTATCATTTCGTTTAGAGATATAAATAATTAGAAATCATTTTTTACTTTTAAATTTAATTAAAAATAAAAGTATATAATGTTCTTAAAATAAATAAATTAAAAAAAATAAAGAAATAGTTAGTTTTTATTTAGACATTTTAGTGTAAATTGTTACTTCATATATATTTATGGTTTGTTTGACATGATCTCTGATACCCTGTGATTATTAGTTGAAAAAGTTGAAAAAGTAGAAAAGAGACGTAGAAGATGTTGATGGAAATATATAATCTGATGTGGAAAGTTTTAGTATCGTAGAAGAGATATGTATTAGGAAAAAGTAATTTTCTTCGTATGTATATATAAATATACTGAAACTTATCTTCAAACATTATATTGATCACGTGTCTCCTTCCTTCCTATCTAATAGTAAATTTTAACAGATTCTATAACAGGAAAGTGTTTTCATTTTCTAAACTGCTAAATAAGATGATAATAATAGTTTGATATTTTGCACAACTATCGAATTTCTAATCTTTCCTACATATGTAGTTTTCATATAAAACACGCAATGACACTAATTCCCTATAAATAACTTGGCTGTTGGCCAATTGTTATTATTAGCTGACACTAGTGCCTTTGATCAAGGTTGCTTTCTGTTATCTGATTCTGAAAATTCACCCTCTTTTTTTTTTCTGCTTTCTCTTTTATGTGCCAGATTCCCATTTGGGGTATTTGTTCTAAGATTTCTTTATCAGCACGCAATATCAATCATCCAGTTCTGTACTACTTTCCATGTTTTCACAATAAATATAACCCTTTTCAGTAATGGCTGTTGCTTCATTTTATGCAGTGACATCTGTTGCAAGCTTCCCTTATCACATATAGAATCAAGGTATGGAAATGATACAGCTTAAATAGTGTTTGATTGCATGTTCAGTAAGCCTCTGAGTGAATATCAAAGTAATGCATTGCTGGGATTCTGGGAGCATTTTTGGACAATGAAGTGTTAATGTGGTGCATTTGAATTATGTGCAGAATGGACCAAGTTTTTATAGACATTAAGTTTTACATATCTTGTTGAATTTGTTTTTTCAGTGGTTACAAGGTGTGAAGGAAATGGCTAAAATCTCCATGTTGTTGGTGGGGGTTTTGCTACTAGGTGGCTGGACAGGATTGTTGGATGCAGAATACATGAAGTACAAAGATCCTAAACAGTCAGTTGATACCCGGGTTGAGGATCTTGTTAGCAGGATGACTCTTGAGGAGAAAATTGGCCAAATGTTGCAAATTGAACGCAAGTATGCATCTGCTGATTTGGTTAAGAAGTATTTCATTGGTAACCACCAGACCAAACTTCTTTTATTCTCTTGAAATTTTCCTCTTTGGTATATTCATTCAATTGACCAATAATGAAAATCATTTCTCTTTTCTTGAGTAGGGAGTGTAATGAGTGAGGGAGGGAGTATTCCAGCTCCACAGGCTTCTGCTGAAACCTGGATTAACATGGTGAACGAATTTCAGAAGGGTGCTTTATCAACCCGACTTGGAATTCCAATGTTTTATGGGATTGATGCTGTTCATGGTCACAGTACTATTTACAAAGCAACTATTTTTCCTCACAATATTGGTCTTGGAGCAACCAGGTATTTGATATCAAAGCAGTACTCCATATGTCTTAGCTTTTGTTTAAAAAAAAAAAATTATTTTCTAAAGACAGTATAACTAATTCTGTTATTTGAACCTTGGTGAGGAAACAATTCAGGCTATAGTTATACAGGCATATATAGGTTTGTATCAGACTTCCACAGCCTTGTCTAGAAACTAAACATAACTGCTTTATCTGGTTTGTTCCTAAGAAAAGCTTTCCTGTTTTGTTGTTACTGTCATAAGTTTTTATTAGATTAGAAATTTCCCACAGCACAAATTATTTTATTCTTATTCTAATAAAAACATTTTTTTGATAAAGATAATAATGGATATTTTGATTTTGCTGGTTAGGGACCCTGAATTAGTCAAGAGAATTGGTGCTGCAACTGCCCTTGAAGTTAGAGCAACAGGAATTCAATATGCTTATGCACCTTGTATAGCAGTAAGTAACTACAGCTGGTCTTTTATGCTCTTATGTTACATACATCTCTAAGAGCATTCTTATACTCTTTGAAGGTATGTAGAGATCCAAGATGGGGTCGGTGTTATGAAAGCTACAGTGAGGATCCTAAATTAGTTCAAGTTATGACTGAAATCATACCAGGCTTGCAAGGGGACATCCCTGACAATTTACCAAAGGGTGTCCCTTTTATCACTGGAAAGTAAGAATTTTGAAAACATAATAACTTAAGTTTGAGATGATTGTTTTAGTATCAGTTATTTTTAAACCTTGGAGTTGATATTCTTGCTCCTAATTCCATTGAATTGTTAAACCTTCCCAAGAAGAAGAGTCACTCCTTTAGTCATTGGTTTTGCTTGAAGTGACTTGCAAAAAATGGTCTTAGAGACAAGGTTTTAAAAAACAGTGCAAATTGAAGCTTTAATGTAAAGGATTTCAAAGTCTCCATAACCACGTTATGACTGCAATTGTAATTGCATTGCAATTTCCTTTAATACTAAGAATGCTGCTTAGGTTAAGCTGTGCCATGCTATATTGATTTCTTATGTTAAATTATGCCATCTTTGGTTCAGTTAGTATTATGTATCTAAAATACTTTTGCATTGCTGGACAGAGAAAAAGTTCTAGCTTGTGCTAAGCACTACGTGGGTGATGGTGGAACAATCAATGGGGTTGATGAGAACAACACTGTTATTAATAGAGATGAATTGATGAAAATTCACATGCCAGCTTACTTCAATTCAATCAGCAAGGGTGTGGCAACCATTATGGTTTCTTACTCCAGTTGGAATGGAGTAAAAATGCATGCTAACCACGAACTTATAACTGGCTTCCTCAAGAATACTCTGCATTTCAAGGTAAAATAAGTTGGGTTGAATATGACATTGGAACCTGTTTATCATCCTATGGGTACAATTTTAAGTGAAACTTACCTTTTTCCTGGACTACACCAGGGCTTTGTTATTTCAGACTTTGAGGGTATTGATAGGATCACCTCTCCACCTCATTCAAACTTCACTTATTCAGTTGAAGCAGGGGTTTCAGCTGGCATTGACATGGTAATTTATGCCAAAACTTTCTTGAATAATGTATAAAGTTCCAATAAGAACACATTTAATATTGCTATAAATCTTTCTTGCAGTTCATGAATCCAAAGCTTTACATAGAATTCATCAATGATCTAACCATGTTGGTGAAAAATAAGCACATTCCCATGAGTCGAATTGATGATGCAGTGAGAAGAATTTTGTGGGTGAAGTTCATGATGGGTATTTTTGAGAACCCTTTTGCTGATTACAGTTTGGCCAAATATTTGGGAATCCAGGTTAACTATTTTGTTTTCCTCAAGCACTTCCTTTAACATCCCAAGTTCACAATTAGATATAGGGATCACCTTGTAACTAATCAATATTTACCAAAATTCTCAACAGGAGCACAGAAATTTGGCTAGAGAAGCGGTGAGGAAATCAATGGTCCTTCTGAAAAATGGTGAATCTGCCGATAAGCCTTTATTGCCTCTTCCTAAAAAGGTACCAAAAATACTTGTGGCTGGAAGCCATGCAGATAATCTAGGATATCAGTGTGGTGGCTGGACTATAGAATGGCAAGGGGTCAATGGGAACAATCTTCTCAAAGGTTAAAATATATGTATTTTGTTCTTTTTTTAATTATATCATCACTATCAATTACATAATGCAACTATTGTTTCTTATTATTCTTGTCAACCTTTGTATGACCAGGGACTACAATTCTCAATGCTGTGAAAAACACTGTTGATCCTGAAACCAAAGTGGTCTACAAGAAGAACCCTGATGCAGAATTTGTTAAATCCAATGGATTTTCCTATGCCATTGTTGTAGTAGGAGAGCATCCTTATGCTGAAATGCATGGGGACAACATGAACTTGACAATCCCAGACTTTGGTCCTGAGACCATAACAAATGTCTGTGGGGCAATAAAATGTGTGGTTATAATAATTTCTGGTCGTCCTTTAGTGATTGAACCATATGTTGGTATCATAGATGCACTTGTTGCTGGATGGCTTCCAGGTAGCGAAGGCCAAGGTGTGGCTGATGTTTTATATGGTGATTATGGTTTCACAGGAAAGCTTCCAAGAACATGGTTCAAATCTGTTGATCAGCTTCCAATGAATGTTGGAGATCCTCACTATGATCCCCTCTTCCCATTTGGATTTGGCCTTTCTACCCAACCCACTAAGGGGTTTTACTCTGCCTAGTTCTCATCTTCATTTGTATATATATTTTTATGTAAAAAATAAAAACAATAAAGAGTCTTTAAAAAGGTAGGAATGGTGATGGGTATATTTTAAAAAGGAAAAGTATTATCTAGAGAGAGAGAAGAAGAAGGAGAAGAGCATTGAGGAGAAAACAAAACAATTTTTGTATTTGTTCCACAACCATGTTATTCTCCACACATTGATTCATATTTAAGGGTAAATACACCAGAAATGAAAATCTATCATCATACTCATATGTTACTAGCAAAATATCATATACCCACTTAATTAAAAAGTACAAATCTTATTAAAAAGTAAATTAAATATGATATTAAAAAGTACAAATCTTACATAAAATTACCACTATTTATTGTATAATTTAGTAGTTTTTAAAAAAAATAATTGTTTTAATATGACAATTTAAAGACCTATCCTGATTATCGGTATAATATGATAATTTTATAATTGTGATACTTAATCTAATAACTATATTATGTATTGGTATGGTCGATCGACACGTTGATGTGGCTCGACTTGTCTGACCGAGTTGACCGAGACACACGCTGACGCAGTTCGGTCTCCTTGACCGAGCTGGTCGAGACACCACACACGGCTAGGCCGACCGAAACATATAACCATTAATGCTCAAACCAAGGTTAGTGAAGCTAAACTACTATTAAGAATTAGGTAATACAACCATAAGTGTGATCCATTCCACTAATCAGGCCCAATGAGATAAGCCCAATAAAATAATATAAATAACACACATTCCAAGGAGCAAGATATGTCATTATTACTGTACACCTACCCGAATACCGAACACCCTTTACTGACTTGAGCGTCGGAGTGCCTTCTACAGGTACCTCCCTCATTTGGCATTCACCCGAGACGGAGAGCCGAAGGAGTAACACGAAGGTGATAAGGATCCTAGTGAAGCCCTAGCAACCTTCCCGATCAAAGGAGGAAGACGAAGACTTCAATAGTTCTCTAGGTCCCATCTCCCTAGCAGGAACAATTGGCGCCCACCGTGGGGTCGAGAGAAACTAGCTGAAGAGAGAAAGTAGATGGTCTCAACCAAAAGCATGAAAAGGATGACTAATGCCGACCAGGAAATGTTGTTGCTGTCTCTCCAGAGAGAGATGGCCAAGATGAAGAGGAGGACAGAGGAAGTTGTCCATCAGAATGAGAAAGAGAGGCAAACACTCCAAAGGGAGAATGAAGAAATGAAGAAGAAGCTGATGGAGGGAGGACCATCCACTAGACCGACGAATGTTGTCGGCAGGTCCTTACACACCCCTGACGATCGAGAGAGGAAGAATTCTGGATGAGGCACTCAACGCCGAGTTGATCCCTCCTCCCAGAAAGGTGGCTAGCCCAAACAATGTTGACCGAAGGAAGCAGTGTCGGTATCACCTAAACAACGGGCACTCCACTGAGGAATGCCAGGATTTGAAGGACAAGATTGAGGAACTCATCCAGGCTGGGCACTTGCGCCGATTCGTCAGGAATGACCGAGACACAAGATGCTCACTTCGTAGAGAGGAACCCTCCAAGAAGACGAGATCACCTCCACGAGGCCGAGACGACCGAGACCGCAGGGATGACCGCCAGTCTCGAAGAGACGACCCTCCCCGCAAGGACGATCCTCCCAGGGAAGCCGAAAGAGGAGGTAACCGAGAGGTTATCAACACCATAGCCGGCGGCTTCGCCGGAGGAGGGAGCACCAACAATGCCCGAAAGAAACACCTGCGAGCGGTGTACCAGGTGAATGCGGTGACATTCCGACCGAGGATGCCACCCATCACCTTCACAGATGAAGACTTTAAAGGGTGGATTACCACTAGGACGACCCCATGGTGATATCAATCAATATAGACCGATTCACCATCAGGAAGACCCTTGTGGACCAAGGGAGTTCAGTAGAATTGGGCCAACCACTAGAGCCATGACTAAGAAGCTTCAAGAAGACTGGAATACTGCTACTGGTGGTAGAGAAACCTTCTTATACATGTTCAAGACGCCATAGACTCTGTGTAAGGTAGCATTTAAATTCTTGTCAAAATTAGCATAGGAAATTTCTTTTGTAATTTTTGTTAAAATGAAGATTGGTACCTAAAATACCAACCTAGGTTTAATTAGAGTTTCCTAAACTTCTAATTAAACCTAGGCCGGTCCAAAGCAAGCCCAATTGGAGCGCAAGTTCTAGAATCCTTGCACATTCTAGATCCTTGAACATGCCATGTTCTCCCATTTTAGGGGCCAATTTCAATTAGTGTAAGTTTGAATTTCCCTCATTTTGCTTGTATGTAAACCAACCCTCACTTGCTATATAAGGAGTGGCTTGGCTCATGTTTTCACAAGATTAATATACTAGTGAATTGCTGCCAAATTTGAGCCAATTTCACTTCTTGTCAAAAACCTCTCAAGGTTAGACTATTGATCTTCAAATTCCACACTACCAAAGAGAGATGGCCTCACCACTCTCAATCCCTACCTAGCATGAACCTCCAAGGCCACCACACCTCTTAGGAGGGCCTTGATCGTAGACATCCATTGTGCTTCCGCCATTTCCACCAACAAAAACTCCAATCATGAAGGCACTTCTCCATCTCATCCTCTACTGGAAAACGTTTAAAGCCATGATGATACCCGAGGCCTAGGTGGTGCCTTACGACGACCATGTAGTCGGTTTCTCAGGTGAGAGGGTGGGTACCAAGGGCTACATTGAGCTCTACACCACCTTCGGTCAGGAGAAGAACAATACCTCCTACAACATCCTCCTCGGCCGACCGTCCATCAACCGACTGATGACCATCGTATCGACTCCTCACCTGACAATGAAGTTCCATTCGAAGACGGGGGATATACGGTCCACGTGGACTAGAAGGAGGCACGAGAGTGCTATGCCGAAAGCCTTCAGGTGGAGCCTTTGAGGAACAACATCTCTCCCAAGAGGAAATTCTTCTGAAAGGACCGCTCACCCCAGGAAGCCCGACCGATGTCAGTCGAGCAAATAGTCGCGTTGGTAGACCTAGACCCCCGGTTGACTGAGGAAAGACTAGAAGCGCGGGAAGAGCTGAAGCGAGTACCACTCCTGGATGAAGAACATAGTACTACTATGATTCAACCTCGATTTGGTAAGTGAGCTTCGCGACAAGAGCAAGATTCGAGAGATCGTGTGCAAGCTTCGGGCGTCAAGGCGGTACAACACAAAAGTTTGACCAAGGAGCTTCCAGAAGGGAGACCTCGTCTGGAGGATGCGCAGTGATGTGAGAAAAAACGAAGGGAAGTTCTCGTCCAACTGGGAGGGGCCTTTCCGAGTCCAAGAAGTCGCAAAGGGGGGAGCTTATCACCTTGAATGGCTCTCGGGCAAAATTGTACCAAGGACGTGGAATGCCACGCACCTCAAATTTTATTACAGTTGAATAAATAAAGTCACGCACTCGTTCCTCACCCCATCGGGGAGGTTTTGACGAGGCATTTTTCTCAAAGTACTAGCATTGTTCTCATGCAAATCCCCGACTTGGTTTGGATGTAGCCATAACTGCCATACCCTGCTGAGACCGATCAACTAGGTTTGGTCTGGATGAAGCCTTAACCGACATACCCTGTCGAGACCGATCAACTAGGTTTGGTCTGGATGAAGCCTTTGTTGATCAAGAGTGATAAAGTGCTTTGAAGAATTCAAATTGTGCTTTGAAGAATCCAAACCCTTTGTGCTTGATGCAAGGTTTTGTTGCTGTTGTGTTTTGGGGGGGATCTGGGTAGTTTTATATGTAATCCACTCCTTTGTTGAATCTAAAGTTGATGTGTTTTAAATCCTTTTTAAAATAAAGTGTTTTTCAAACTAAGTGAAAAACAACTTGCTGTTTTGTCGAATCAAGCGGTTGTTTTACTATTAGGAGTTTTTGAAAAGGTTGAAAATTGTTTAAGTTGGTAGACTTAAGTGCCAAACCAAACAATCGGTTGTTTCGTAGTTTCAACCAATTATTTCTTTGAAAATCCTAACAGAATTATATTTTGATGGTTGAATGAGATTTAAATGATTTCCAACTGAATACGGTCCTTCATTAAATGCTTTGACCAATCTTTGGAAAATATAAATAGTTTGTTTATGTTTTCAAACAAGTAAGAAAACAAATTTGAGTTTTTCAGTTGTGAAAGAGTTGATTCAAGATTTGAACATTCACATCAAAGCTTTGGGTTTTATAAGAGAGTGGAATAGGATTGCATTTGTATTGATTTCATATTTTTCTGTAAACGAGTGTAATCTCTTCTCAACCTTCTGTATTTCTGGTGTTGTGTTGCCAATGAGTGTTGTGTGCTCTTGAGGTGGTCAAGATCAATACTCTTGTTTCTCATGTTAAGGGGGTAGATATGGAGATTACCCATGATGTATGGGCTGCTGTAACTGGTTTGAAATATGATGGGCTGAGAATCAATAAAGGAAATATTGGTGTGGTGGAAAATTTAAACAAAGTTCAGTACTACAAAAGCTGTTTGAAAAATCCTCAAACTCAAATAAGAACTTGTTATGTTGGAGGTTTGAAGTTAAATGAAAGGTTGTTAGCTCTCATTGTTACATGGATTTTAACACCTAGAGGAAGCAACCATTCTGTTTTAATTGAGGAAGATCTTGTCTATATCTATTGCATCATGAACAAAGTCAAGATCAATTGGATTCATATCATCAAGGAGCATATGCAAAAGTCAATGAGGTTAAGTGATTACCATTATCCTTATGCTGTCTTGATTTCTAAGTTTTTACTCTATTTTGAAGTGAATCTTGAGGATGAAACATCTGAGTTGGTGAAATCAACACTTGAAGTGAACAATGGTTCACTAAGCAAGATGGGTTTTACCAAGAT
>Ga0123342_1007051_pt1 | contig 15137 bp, 8 predicted proteins | sample Turbeawhitnodule_FD_89960 | JGI IMG/M metagenome (GOLD analysis project Ga0123342, IMG submission 89960) | Root nodule microbial communities of legume samples collected from Mexico - Turtle bean Mexico white nodule | ecosystem: Host-associated > Plants > Roots > Nodule | place: Mexico: Nepantla... | reverse complement strand
TCATTTTCACATAAATCGATTTATTTTCTGTAAAACTGTGTTAAACACTGTTTCTGCGAGAAAGTTTTAAAAGGTCAATTCACCCCCCCTCTTGAACTTTGGCACTATTAAACCCAACACATTAGACATTCTTGTAGGTCGATGCTCGGTCGTGCAAGCGTGACATAGATTACCGACCGATGTACTCCTTTACGTTTTGTGGTTGCCAGCCGGGACAAGGCGTTCGCACGAGTGTTATGATCGCGCCGGACGTGTTGCAAGGATATTTCTGAGAATGTATTCATCAACTGTTTGACGAAGTGGTAGAACTGTTGCAGCAAGCTTTCCCGCACTTCGTACTCGTCATTGAGCTGGCCGATGACAAGTCTAGAATCACTTTTACAAATTAACTTAGTGATTTCCAATTCTTGAGCTAAGTGTAAGCCGGTAATAATGGCCTCGTACTCAGCTTGGTTGTTGAATGTTTTGAATTCAAATTTCAAGGCTTGTTCAATAACAATCTCGCCGGGTCCTTCCAATACGACTCCAGTGTCGCACGACCGTTCATTGGAGGAGCCGTCTACGTGCAAAATCCAAGATGGATGTTCGTCCCTGGCCAAGAAAGGAGTGAGTTCGGCTGCGAAGTCGGCAAGGGCTTGCGACTTAATGGCCCTCGTGGCTGGTACTGTATATGGAATTCTGATAATTCTATTGCCCAACCAATCATTCGTCCGGCTAAGTCTGGTTTGGCAAGAATCTTCATGATAGGGTAGTTCGTCCGAACAATAATGCGATGGTTTTGAAAATACATGCGCTTTCGTCGGGTTGTGATGATTAGAGTCATGGCGACCTTTTCAATCGTCTGGTATCGAACCTCGGCACCATGTAGGGCGCGACTGACGAAATAAAGTGGACGTTCTTCGGTATTTATCTCTTGGACCAAGACCGAACTAACAGCTTCGTTTGAAACAACTAAGTAGACTATAATCGGCTCTCGGGTATCCGGTTTCTGGATGACCGGTGGGGAGGATAAAAAAGTTTTTAATTGAAGGAAGATTTCTTCACATTCAGTTGGTCATTCGAAGTGAGATGCTTTTTCAATAATCGGACTATGGGTCTTGTTTTTTCTGCGAGTTTAGGGACAAAACTGGACAGAGCGGTGACCCGGCCAATGAGTCTCTGAATTTCTTTAATGGAACTGGGGCTCCTCATCTCGGAAATGGCTTGACATTTCTCCGGATTAGCTTCTATGCCTCGGTGGGTAAGCATAAAACCTAAGAACTTTCCTCCCTCAACGCCAAACGCACACTTGTCAGGATTGAGTCGCATCTGGTGCTGGCGGAGAGCTTGAAAAACTTCTTTTAGGTCAGTAACATGTTGCTTGCATGAGTCAAACTTGACAACAATGTCATCGACGTAGACTTCAACATTCTGGCCGATCATGTCGTGGAACACATGATCCATTAACCTTTGATAAGTGGCCCCGGCATTATTGAGTCCGAAGGGCATAACTTCATAGTAGAAGTTATCGGAATCGGTCATGAAGGCCGTCTTCTTTCGGTTGGCCGGGTGCATTTGGATTTGATTATAACCTGAATAGGCATCAAGGAAGCTGAGGATGTGATGTCCGGCCGCTCCATCAACTAGACGATCAATGGTAGGTAGAGGATAAGAGTCTTTTGGGCATGCCTTATTGAGGTCCGTGTAATCAACGCACATTCGCCATTTTCCATTCGCTTTCTTTACCATAACTACGTTGGCTAGCCATGTAGTGTAATGGGCTTTCCGAATGAATCCAGCTTCTAACAATTTATCAGCTTCGTCACGTGCGGCTTGGCGTTGATCCTCTCCTAGATTTCTTTTCTTTTGAGCTATTGGCCTAGCTTCTTTATACAGTGATAATCGGTGAGTAATGACCTTCGGGTCTACGCCAGGCATGTCGGAGGCCGTCCATGCGAAAAGATCAGCATTTTTCACAAGCGTCGTGCCGATGGCTTTTCGGTCGTCCGGCTTCAGTGAGGTGCCAATATGTGTAGCATGGCAATCATCACGAAGTGGGAATGGATGTAAGTCTTCCCCTGCTTCCATACGGGGATCGTCCATACGAGGATCGAGATCAACAAGGACTATCATATGGCGACGGGACATACACCTTCCTGAATGTCGAGTCGGGGATCGTCCTCTTTTTTGTGGTAATCGGTTGTCCGGATTGACTGTGTAGAGTCGCCGAGTTGTCTCACTTTTCAAACTCGCAACATAACATTCTCGAGCGGTTTTTTGATCGACACGGATTGTTGCAATGTCGTCATTTGCCGAGGGGAACTTCATGGCTAAGTGTGGGGTGGAAACAATGGCTTTTAACCTGTTGATGGACGGACGATCGAGGAGGATGTTGTAGGAAGTTTGGGCGTTAACTAGAAAATATCGTACGTTTATTGTTTTATGGAGACCGTCTTCCTCACCAAAAGTTGTATACAAGTCGATATACCCCTTAGTGTCGACCCGTTCACCTGAGAACCCTACAATTTGTTCATTATAGGGTTGAATATCTGCTTCTGAGATGCGCATTTTCTTAAAGATTTCTCAGTATAGTATGTCGACTGAGCTACCTTGGTTCACCAAAGTCTTGGCAATGGCGAACTTGTCAATCTCCACAGTAATCACCATAGGGTCGTCCTGGGCTGGATCTATGGCAGTGAAGTCGTCATCAGTGAAAGTGATCGGAAGTATGTGTGGACGCCTTCTCGTAGTAGCATGAGCGGATTGAATGGCCCGGAGATGTTTCTTTCGGGCGGAATTAGAGCACCCGCCACCAGCAAAGCCTCCTACTATGTAGTTTATTTCGTGGTTTGGTTCACCCAAGGTAACTGGTCCGGCAATCATATTGATAACTTCGCGAACTCGTTGGCAAGGTCGGGCGTTTCGGTCGGGACTTGTGCTGCGGGCGCGCGTACGTCGAACGGGACTTTCACTGCGTTTTCGTGGAACCTGGCCATGGTCAGTTCAGTGTTTATAGTCATTGCGGTATGACCGGTCGTCACCACGGGACGAACGATCGGTGCTTCGTGGTGGGGATCTTGAATTTCTTGTCTTCTTGATGAACTGCCGCAAATGGCCAGCCTGGATGAGCTCTTCGATTTTGTCCTTCAACGCTTGACATCCTTCGGTCGTGTGGCCGAAATTACAGTGATACTGGCAATGTTTAGCAGTATCTGCATTCGGTGGTGTTTGATATCGTTTTAGTGTCGGAATTAACTCCGTTTGTAATGCTTCATCTAAGGCTCGCCCCCTGGGAACAGTTAAAGGGGTGTAACTGTTGAACTTGGGAATTCGGCCTCCTCTATTCCGGTCGGACCTTGGAGTGGTCCGGACGGTCCGTTCCGTCTCAATTTCTCTTTCTTTGCTCGGGGTTTAATCCTTGAGGACTCCGGATCCGACGGCTTTGAACCGTTGGTGATAATCAATGTGTTCCTCGATTTGCATGAATTTGGTTGCTCGAGTGCGAAGATCTTCCATGTCTTGAGGTGGCTTCTTGATGAGACTTTCAGTAAAACGACTCGGCCGGATGGCCGAAACCAAATGGTGTAATGCAACTTCCTGTTTGAGCCCTCGGATATTCATACATGCTTTGTTGAACCTGTCTAAAAAGGTTCTAAGAGATTCACTTTTCTCTTGTTGTACCGCTAGGAGAGACATGGAGGACATGTGATGCGGCTGGTTGGTGGCATATTGGGTAGAAAACTTTGCAGCTAAGACGTCAAAGTCATCTATGGAGTTCGGAGGCAGCTCTGTAAACCAAGTAAGAGGTTCTCCTTGAAGTGACGTGGGGAATACTTTACACCACACATTGTTATCTGTGGTATACAAAGTCATCTGCGTTTTGTAAACATTTAAATGCTCGTCTGGGTCGGTCGAGCCGTCATAGAGTTTAATGGTGAGGCCCCTCCACTTGTCAGGAAAGGGTGTAGTTATAATTTCGTCTGTAAAAGGATGACCCCTTTTACTTAGCTTTCTTTCAACAATTTCAGTTCTGGAACTAGGATTGGGGTTAGTCGGTGTAGGTATGCGAGATGCAGTTTGGTCGGCCGTATGGGATTGGCCTTCTCGTTCGGGATTATCAATCTATTGCTGGAGTTGTGCGTTTTGCTCTCTTAATAAGGCAATTTTTCCTCTTGACGGCGTCTATTCTCTTCATGTTGGCGATGGTCTTCAATTCCCTTTTGTCGCAATTCCTCCATCTGAGTTTGGAGGGTTTGAATCATAGTCATCTGTTCTGCCATAGCGTCGTTGTTGTTCCTCGTTGCGACCATTATGTCTCAAAAATTGAAATATTGCCTCGGCCCCACAGTGGGCGCCAATTGTACCTGAGTGGAGAGATGGGGCCCAAGCACGGTTGGTTGACGTAGTATAATTGCTGACGTGTCGATCTTCCTCTTCTTCAGTCGGTCGTTCCTTCTTGGTGTCTCCTTCGGTCGGGCGGGGGAGGGTACCTGCGAAGGCACTCTGACGCTCAAGTGAGTGAGAGATTCTAAGTGTGATTCAGTAAGTGGATGAAAAACGTACCTTTCTTTGGCTTGAGCACAGTATTTATAGGATTGCCTAGTGGACTTTCTGTCCCTTGGGCTTAGGGTGGTTATGGGTAAGTTTTGTCACCGGGATACCCGGAGAACATATCTTCTTTAATCACGTTCTCCTTATTTTTTGGAAAGTGGTTTTATGGTTGAAATCTTTAATGAACTGGAAGAAATTACATCTAAGACCTAGTCAAATTCCACTCCACCATATTGATTAGTTATTTTTTTTTTTTATCAGCTGATTAGTTATTTATATATGTTTATTTAAATATGTATTATTATGTATACTTTGCCAATAATATACCAATTTCTTAATTTTATATTTAATTAAGATGATCTACTAGTAAAAGAAAAAGAGGTTATACGAAATATCTCAAGATTCATGACTTAAAATATAAAGAGCGTCTGCCAAAATCATATTAGGTTGTTCTGCATTCTCCAAAAATCGATCATATTCAAATTCATGTTTGGTTTTCTTTTTCATTTATCCTTATTCAATAATAAAAATCATTTATTATGTTAACTAGATAGTTTAATATTATTATAAGAAAAGATGTAGAGACAACTAAATAATGTGGCCAAACAAGATAAATTTTTTATATACTTAATAAACTAAAAATATTTAATAAGAATTCACTTAAAATATCCAAATTTATCAATAACAAGTTAATTAAACCTATAAAAACCACATAAATCAAACTATTTTAATAATATTTAAGGAATTGAACTTGATTATATCTTTCAAATTGAATTAATAAATCAATTTTATAGTAACTCTTTTCTAAAAGGAATTAATTAAAATTAAAATTTACTTATTAAAACATTACATATTTTAAGTTTTATGTATATAACTATTACATCTAAGAATTCAAATTATTTTTATTCACGTGACTTAAATATATATATATATATATATATATATATAAAATAACAATATTTTGAATCTAAAATTGTTTTACATTCTTTAATAGGACCGACACACTGTGGTCCAATATATTAATACTATGTCCAAGAAAATACCCCTAAACCAGAACATGTAATTTAGAGCTCTAGTCATGATCAATTTTTCTAATTTCTTTTTTAGATAAATTATAATAATTATTAACATATTTTCTATTTTTAATATAATAGAAAATTATAATTTTAATAAAGAAATTTTAAATTTGTTGCTTTTATTTTGAATTTTATTAGTAGTTAATATAATTAATTGTATTTACTCTTTAGTAATTATCATATATATATTAAAACAATTAACAATATTAATATACAATTAATTTTGAAAGAGACATTAAATATTTTAAATTTTAAAAAATAAATAAAAAATAACATTTTTAGAACTAATTACATATTATTATTAATATTTTAATAAAAACTCATAATAAAAACAAAATTAATTATCTCAATTATTAATAGAGTTTGAATAAAATTATAATTTTTATATTAAAATTATAATTTTTGTAATCGTAAAAAAGTACTAATATTCACTGACTATTTATTCATTTTTTTCGATGATAATTTTAATGATTTTATGAATTAATAATGCCTCTTATTTTATAAATAATGTGAAATTTAATTTTAATTTAACTTCAGAAAAAAAAATACAACATTTCAGTTATTTTAAATTTAAAAAAAAATCAAACAATAAAAGATTTTTTATCTATTTTTTCATTCGTCCAGAGTTGCAGCAAAAGGTGTATTGATTTTGCGGGTTTGGTGAGAGGAGCGTGGGGAAATCGGAATCGCAATGGAGAAAGAGAAAGGAACTGAAAACTGGAGCGAAACGGTGGAAGACCTAGTAGACGCCGGCGACGTGGAATCCGCAATCTCACTCCTCGAATCCGTCGTCCAAACCCTAAACCCTTCCGATTCTGCTTCGCAACTTCCGTTGGCTTCTGCTCTCTCCGACTTGGCCGACCTTTACTCTTCCAAAGGCTTTTCTCTCAAAGCCGATCACCTTCAATCTCGCTCTTCTATCCTCAAACAACTTCATCGTTCCAGTTCCCCGTACCTCTCTCTCTCTCTCTCTCTCTCTATCATCTGTGAATTACGATTGTTTCATAATTTCCTTTTCTTCGAGTCACGAATTTGTTGATTTTCAATTCCTCTAGCGGCGAGCAAGTTCCGAAAGAATCCAACGAGGACGGAGTCGTTAAACCGACCACTTTTGCTTCGCGTCGTTCTGATGGAAGCGTTGAAAAGCGTGCGGAGTTGACTGCTCAGACCTCCGCCGCTGGCGGTTCTTCCGAAGAAGGTACGAGGTGTTTTAGTTACTGTCTCAGATTACACATTGACTTAGTCGTGATAGTGTATTTAGGTAGAGAATACTTAAGAGTTAGCTTTTGGAGTTAAATTTAGTAAAAAAAAAAAATTCTAGAGTATAAGATCATCTAACTATTATTGATGGACCTATCGTATCACAAAATTCACATACTCGAAATGGAGTGTGCAGAAGATTTCATATTAATTAGTAATATGGCTAAAACAATGTATATAATTAGGAGATAACTCTTGTTTCATGAGATTACTTTTGAATTTAAATTAGGCTCAAATCCAAATTCTCATAATTATCTCAAAAGTCTGATTGATATGTGTTCCCTCTGACTTTGAATATAAGACGGAAAAAATTTGTGTGGGATTGTTGGAACAAAATATAAGCAAACCGTTACTAATTAATGAAACAATTCTCAAAGTACTCTTGATTTTATTGAGTGTATTTAGAATGTTTTGTGTCTTCTGTGTGAAATAAAGAAAGGGAAGTTAATGATTGAAAGTGATGCGAGTGTCTGAATAATTATTGGAAATAATTATTGAAAGTCGTCATCTGTAATTATTGTGAATTGTTATTACAGATTGGGAAGCAATAGCTGATCGTGAACCTGATGAATTACTTCCCACGGTATCCTCAGATAGTACATCTGGAAAATCAAATCTTAAATTGGAGAATGCCAAAAGTGGAACCCCAAAAAGGCGTGGAAGAGGAACATTCTCTTATGAGAAACAAGAGCTTTATAGTGATCAGTTATTTGATAGCTCGGTCGCTGATGTTGAGCAGGCAGAGACTCGCAGTAATTCAGAAGATAATAGAGATGTGCAAAGCAGTAAGTGATACGTAATGTTATTTCAATCTTTGCGGAAAAAATCAGTTATATGGGTATTTTGTGGCACAACAACTATTTTGGATATGCAATGGTTTGTACTGTGCTTGTTGGTTTTGATTGCTATTTTCTTCTACTACACCAGATTATAATTTTTTATTTTTCCAGAGTTTGTATGCTCTTTCAAGATGTAATCTATCCTTCTGCTGGGTTTAGTCTTTACAAGATATTGTATTAAAACGCTTGTTATGATTATTGTTTGGTCATTTCAGCAAAATACGGTACAAGCCATGTTATTGTTCTGGCTGATTTTTCACCAAGTACTAGGACAACAGAGCTGGAGAAGCTTTTTGAGGGCTTCAAAGACCGAGGATTTGTGATTCGTTGGGTTAATGATACGGTTGCACTTGCAGTATTCCGAACACCTTCAGTTGGTAATTGCAAAGTTACCTGATTTATTATTGTTTTTCTTATGCAATACTTATCATGATATTTACATAAATCAGGGTGTTTTCTGAATGCATTATGGTGAACTAAGGTTGCATGTAGCTAAAGCTGAGTTTTAGATAGAATAACCATTGAAAATGGGGGACTGATGATACATGTATCTTTATAAAAACGAACATTAACATTTGGTTGTTTGTGTAAATAACTTTGTTACTGGTGAAATCTGAAATTTGCATGGATCTGACTAGCATGGGAGTTAAAGATTCACATTATTTAAATAATCCTACCATCATTCAAAAGAAAGACATTTTGAACTTTCTCTTTGACTATGCATATTGAAAAACAGTATGGTTGTGGGGTCATGTAACAGTTCTTCAAGATAGCTTACAGCTTATCATGCTACTCACTTCTGTAAAAGTGTATCAGATGATATATGCTCTGTGTATTAAGACGAGTGTGGTCCTGGTACTCCTGTTACCCTTAATTACCCTTAATTAAAAGGATGCTCCCTTGAGCGACACCTTTGTAGGCATGACATATTGTTATGACCTGTTCCCTTTCTTCTTCGAGGGAGCTGGCTGGATTGGCTTTAAGCGAATAATTTCTACATATTTTTTTTCAAATAGAAATGAGTCCCTGTGATTTACCCTTAATACTGCATCGATTTGGATAGATTGTTTTTCCATCTCTACTCTTTAATTTGATTAGTTGGCCATTCAATACCATTAATTCACAATGCAGCACTTGAGGCTCTAAACAGTGTTCGTTGTTCGTTCACCACGAGGATACTTGATGAAGATGATACTCTCCTTACTTCAATTAAAGCAAGAGGTACGTTACATAACTGTTTTCCTTTCAGGGTGGTTTACCAATATATAAAGACAATATCCATCTTTCATATACTAAATTTTACTGCACAACCACATTATGTATACTATTTAAAGGATAAAATAGGAAATAACGTGATCAAATATAAATGGCTACAAAGTAATTCTTAAACATGATTATGTGCTATTTTTTACCAAAAGTAATTCTTAAAAATGATTATGTGCTATTTTTTTACCAAAAACTGACAAACGGTTACAACTGAGTGCAACCACAATGCACTCTCAAACTATGAGGCTCGGACACACCTCTTAAATGGTGTGTCCATGTCGGATACACGTATCAGACATCGACACTTGTATGACACTCGTAGGACACATATTGGTAAAGTGTTCTATTCAAAAAATATTTGTTGGATTTCTAACAATTCTAGCACGGGTCTAACACAATTTTAAAAAAGAGAAATTCATATTAATTTTCTATAAATTCAAACTTATTATATAAATTTTTATTATGATTATAAAAATAAAAAATAAATCATTTTGAACCGGCCATGAAAAACATGTTTCTGCTAAAAAAAACTGAAACATATGTAGTGCACATAAATCTTTATTGTCAATTTATATAATTCATATTTATATAATGTATAAATCCGTGTCTTGTGTCTTACATTTTAGAGATTATACGTATTTTCGTGTCGTATCTGTCTCAGTATTTGTGCTACATAGCTCTCAAGTAAATTTTAGAACGAAAGAAAATAATAAATTAAAAACGTGAACATATAGGCACTAAAATTGTGTTTGCCAATTTACACTAAATTTTCTGTGATGCATTTACTTTTAAAATTGAAATGCTGGGAACCCTTAGGATAGTCATGTTAAAATGCTATGAAGGTTTAATGAATTCATAATATTATAGTGTGCTTTTGCATATATTGTCTGATTTCTTCTGTACGGTAGTATATAGTTGGTTGGGATCTTGCATTTATCTTTTTTCAACCCGATGACCTGCTAAACTATTTTTTAACTTTTAGATTAATGCATTTAGACTTTAGTCTTTTCTTTCTTTTTCATTTATTTTGATCTTATTTAGTGATTTCATGTGTATTAATTTAAACATTTATTATATGACTTTTTTTATCATATTTTGGATAAAGAAAGTAATGGAGATTTATAAAGTGGTGACTATAGGAAAAAAAACTAGATATGAAAATCTTTACAGTTTCGATGATGAGAAGAAAATTCCATGTTGACTGTTTCTTCCTGCACCTCCATATCTTCTTCTGGTACCTCCATACACAACATGAAAATATATTTTTATCCTTCTTGTGTAACCCCTATAGAATAACTTCCGGATTATGTAATCTAGAAACGCATTTGAAAAAAGACTTCCGGATTACATAATCCAGAAGTTAAAAAAGACTTTCGGATTATGTAATTCGTAAAGTAATCATGCATATGAAAAAAGACTTCTGGATTATATAATCCGGAAGCTAATTACAAATTTGAAAAATGACTTTTGGATTATGTAATCCGGAATATTACAGAGGGGCATTTTTGAAAATACGAAAATCTATGGAGGTGAGAGAAGAAGGTATGGGGGTGCATGAAGAAGCAGCCTTCCATGTTTATTTCACTTGTCTATTAATTAATGGTAAGAATTATATATTTTGCCTTACATGGTTTTGCTGTGTTTATTGTTGATTAAGACCTGGAACCACCACGACAACGGCCAAAAACTTCAGCCCAAGCAGCGCAGAGGCTGATTGCTCATGGCATGGGCTTAAAATTGTCATCCACAAGCGTTGGGTCCGGAGAGTATAGAAAGCAAGAAAATGCGAGGAGGGAACGTATTGTTACCAGGCAAAAATTGAGAGACGAGGCTTGGGGAGAGGATTAATATCTTATCATCCGCTACGCTTTAATTGTTGTACTCAAATTCCTATTCAAGGAATTTCCTATTTTCTATCTTCACCCCCTAAATACTCAACCCAATCATTTATTTCATTTTATTGTACAAATCAAATCGGTAACACTTACATATAAAATAATCAATTCATTAACTTTTTATATTAAAAATTAAATTAAGCATCCATGTCGCATCCAAAAACTAAATTATATTTAATCTTTCAAATCAATAAATAATTCGATAACTCCAAAAATCTTGTATGATTAAGAATTGTTGCCAAGTATCCGCACAATCAATCATGTATAAAGGAGTGATTTGTGCCCTAAACAAAAATCCTTTAATTGTTTTTATAACCAGCTTATTTCTTCTTGATTAAGAAAATATCAAATGCGTTGTTTTTAATATATTACTATATTAGAGACTATAACCAGTTACTTGAAATATATATTCGTCAATTCAAATTTTCATAACCCTCTTATTTGACAATCCACTCGTTAAAGTCCATATATATATATATATATATATATAAACTCTAAACCCTAAATCTGACTACTAAAAGTTAAGTCAATTATGAATAAGAAAAAATATATGAATAAAAAAAGCCAATTCCATTAAACTCAATAACCAACAACTATTAAATATAATAATGCTCACATTTAAAACACAAGAAAAGTGAAACTCTAAATGCGTTGCCCTCTTCTTATCCCCTTTTCCCCTTTCTATCACGCCAAATTTTCAATGGGATGAACTTTTTTAACATAATCTCAGCAAGTAAAACTTTAAACTAGTCTCATTATATAAAAAGACATTTATTAATTAGTCCATTATTTTACACTATGACAATAAAAACAAAAGATGAGTCAAATGTATAATCTTTTATGAAACAAATAATTAACAAATTAATTTTTCAATTTCGTAAAAAAATACTAGATTTATATAATAATCTTAAGGCTTAATTAAGTCTATTAAAAAAAATATTTTTACTCAAAAAAATTGTATCAATCAAAGTTCTAGTTTAATTTTGCTCTTAAGTGGGTTTATGTAGCTCCATGAAAAATAAAAATATAATTAAGTTTTAAGTTTTTATAAGTTTATATATTTTCAATTGAATATTTATTAAAAAAATTAATTATATTAAGTGTTCAATTGAGTACCTATCACCAATTGGAGTAACCTAATTATTTGATTTTACATTATCAAATACAATATCACAAAGACAATAAAAAAATAAAGTCACAAAATCTTAATTATCTTGATCAAATAACATTATTTTGTATCTTCATATAATTTGTTTGATTTTTATTTTAATATCTAATTAAAAAATTATGTCATTTTTATAAAGAAAATTATGATTTTCTTATTGTAACTGAAGTTTGTGATATTGTGTTTGAAATTACAAAACCAAAAAATCACATCACTTTATTTGGTGTTCAAAATCAAATGAAAAGGACTAAATTTTTTTTTCTACTTATTATTTGTTTTAATACAGACTTAATTTAAAATATTTAAATTCAATTCGATACTTCAAGTTTAATTATATTATTTTTTACTTTACATGGGAAAACACATAAACAATGACCATACAAAGATAATAATTATTTCAATAAAGTTAACAACAAAATCAAAACTAGATGAACTCAATTAAAAATATAAATATTTAATATATTTAATTAAAAATATTTAATTTGAGTAAAAAAAATAAAATTTAATTAAGCTTACTCTTCAAAAGTTTGTTAGCATATGCTACTAAAACATAATGTTTGAATGGAATATTGAATTATTTCAGGCTAGGGCCCCCAAAGTCTGCTATTGTTAATCTTCCTTTCCCTTTTCTCTTTCTAACAACCATCGTAGAAAACATGCATGCATGTCTTTCATGTGTTCATTCTGTTCTGCCATTTTTTTTCTCTGAAATTTTCTCTTCACAACATGGATTGGTTTTTTCGTTAATTAAATGAAGTCCCATAACAAAGATTTGACACTCACTTGTTTATATGCAAAAAGCCAAACAACCCTTGGCTCCATTTCTTTGTACTTCTTTTAATCATATATTAACCTAATTCAGTAATAGAGAACACGAAATCAACATCTTAATTACAAAATTACAAATTGTCATTTGTGCATAAGAGTCATTATCTGAAAATTATGTATCAATCACTTTTAGTCTAAGGAGAACAATTAAATAATTATAATTAATTTTTAATTTTTCTGTTTATTTTATTCTTTCATTGCAACATATTTCTGACTTGGAAATGAGAAATTGTTCCATAAAGGCAACCTAACCTGAGTTAATTAACGCATCCGAACAGGCCCACTTAATAATAAATGAGACCTAAAAACAAAAGTGACTATTTTAAATGAGAGAATTGAAAAAAATAAAACTTAATTATGTTTTTTAATATCTACAATTTAAAAAAAAAAGTTTTATCCTCTAATTTAAAAAATAACAATCCCTTAAACACTGGATTTAAAAATTACATTTTTAGTTTCTAAACACTGGATTTCAAATACCAAAATATTTTTTTAAATCAATTTTAGTTTCTAAATAATAAATTTGAAGTACAACTTTATTTTTAAATTTGAGAAACTAAACAATTGTTTTCAAAAATCCAAGAGCAAATTCCTCCCAAATTTTAAAGATTAAATGCACAATTAAACCTAAAATTTAATCATAAATATTTTTTATAAACCTAAAATTTAAATATTTTTTATAAACCTAAAATTTAAATATTTTTTTAGGTCCTCAACGAAAATGGTGTCTATGATATCATTGTCATGAAGCCCACATGACGTGGACTCACATGTCGTGTTTATCAGTTTTGAACCTTAATTTTCTTTGGCTACCACGTGTTACTTTGTTCTGTCTCTCGTATAATATGATATTCAAAGGTGTTTTTTCACACCCTTCTGAGATTAGCATCTAGAGAAAGAAAGAAAAAAGTGTAACATAATCAAGTGTACTGTGATGTGGCAAAGAAAAATATAAAAAATTATTTCAGTGTTAAAAAGAATGTAAGAAAAGAAATGAGATGAGAGAAAAATCAAAGTTAGATAATATTGTATATAGCACCGATTAACTGTCACTTTGTTAATTTTGTTTGTCTAAACCGACATGCAGCCATTTGGGTTGAATTCAAACCAAATCTCAATTTGAAACCTATAAAGTTTAAACTCACACTGAGGTCAAAAGTGTATTTCTTGTTCGTAATATCTATTATACCAAGCTAACAGCTAAGAAATTCATTCCATGAATTAACTTTTCTGGTAGTTATTTGATTTTGAGAAGTTCTATAATGTATGTATGCAAAATACTTTTATGATTTCTCCAATCACAATTCACACAAATTTGTTTACTTCAAAAAATGAAAACACATAAGAAAGTAGCATTGAATTATGTGTTAAAATATTTGGGAATTTTATAGTTATATCTAATAAAATACAGAGAGATACAAGTTTTTATCGTGATAGATGATCTATTAAAAATTTGTTTGAAGTTTAGTTTTTTAAAGTTTTTTTTTTTTTTGTTAGAACAATTTTAGTAATAATATACAATTTTAACTTGAAATTAAAAAAAAGAAATAATTATTTTGAAATTTTGTATACTAGTTCATCTATTACATCTGGTTCTTAATCAACTGATCAAATTTAGGATTTAGAATTCAAGTTCTGTGCGTCATTAAAATGTTTATCTATTCTTCAATTAACATTCTAATAGTTGACATGACTTATCATACAGTTCATAGAAATTTTACATAAATTGAATAGAGTATAGGATCATATACAACAGATAATCTTTTCAGAATTGACATAAAACATGTCATGTTGTTTATTGACGTAAAATAACTTTATTGTGTCATTCAAGAAATTTTTGATGTTAACAGAAGTTTTCGATATTTTTTTATAAACGTAAAGATGAAAACATTAGTAACTAATTAAATATCAATTTAAAAGTTATTTATAAATTATAAAATTAAGTTAGATACTAATAATCTTTTAATTTATAAATTAATATTTAACTTCTCCATAGGTTTGTGCTGTGTTTAGTGCTAGGACAAATGTTCCTTGGATGCTTCGTAATCGATGGAATGTTTGTCTTAATTACTGTGGGAAAATTAGGTTTACGGTTACTCATATTTTTCGTTAAGGAAATGTGTGTGCTGATAAGTTGGCTAATTTAGGATTTTTGCATAGAGAATCTTTTCTTTGGTATAATAGGCTTCCACCTTGTCTGTTCTTAGAATTCTTTATGAATAGGTATAGTCTACCTATGTATCGTTTTTGTTAACATATGGGTTTTGGTCTAGTCCCC
>Ga0123342_1007050_pt1 | contig 15137 bp, 14 predicted proteins | sample Turbeawhitnodule_FD_89960 | JGI IMG/M metagenome (GOLD analysis project Ga0123342, IMG submission 89960) | Root nodule microbial communities of legume samples collected from Mexico - Turtle bean Mexico white nodule | ecosystem: Host-associated > Plants > Roots > Nodule | place: Mexico: Nepantla... | reverse complement strand
GAGAAAGGGGATAAAGTGAAAGAGGAATAGTGAAAAGAGAAAAAGGATATTGAAGTATTATTATATCAGATTGTGTAATTACAAAGAGTATCTACTGTATATAAAAACAGTAAAGGGTCAAGCGGTGAGGTGCTATCTAGAAGAAGGGAAGCGGCCCAGTCGGCCCAATACAAGCCCAAGGTACAGAAGAATGACAGAATAAGATACAAAGCAGAATTAAAATATTATAAGTTTATCAACATTGGTACTCAATATAAAAGATAATCACTATAAACATCAATAATCACGAATGTCAATAAAAAAAATCTAATTCACATATGCCAAAATATATTCTCTCGACATTAACTGGAAAAATCCTACCTAATATTGAGTGTGAAATATCATTGGTATGAAGAAATTGAGTTGAAAAAATAATATAGAAAAAAAATGAATTCGAGAATATGAAAAAATTTAAATTCTTACTTTTTGGTGAAGTTTGAAACTATCTATTAGTAATCTAATTATTTACATAAAATTTTAGAATTTCAATTTCTTTTAAATTTTCTTATCCAAACAACATAGTTTTTGGGGAGGAGGTTGTAGAGTCTGGAAAGCCTTTTGCGGAGTTCTGGACACTAAAGACTCTACCTTCTTCACATTTTGCCACTAAGGACAATCTCTTGAGACGTGGTATACCTATGGCGTGTGTTCGTTGTCCCCTTTGTGGGGTGAAAGAAGAGACAGTAAGGCATCTATTTTTTTGAGTGTAGGGTCTCTTGGAGAATTTGAGGAATGTGTCTCGAGTGGTTGGGATCTTCTTTGGCTCTACATTTTGATGCACAAATTCATTTTAAGATGTTTAAACCTATAGGTTTGAAACATGTTATTATTAGGTGCTAGGGGGCATTTAGGTAGGTATTGTAAGTGAAATTTGGAACCACAGGAATAACGTTGTTTTTTAGAATGGGCGTGTAGATTTAGTGGAGGTTTTTACGGTGGTACAAAGGAAGACTTGGTCTTGGGCCACGGTAAAGGAAAAATTGGTTGATTTCTCTTACTCAAATTTGGTGTTTGGAACCTCAATGCTGTATGAGGTATTTGAAAGATTAATTTTTGCTGTTCCATGGTTAATGGTTTTGGTTTATATTTAAGTCCAGGTTTGGAAGTTGTGGTGTGTTTTGCAGGTTTCTTGGTTTTTTTATCTGGCACGTTCGGGTTGATGGTTTTGCTCTTGGGTTGCGATAAAGGAAAGTGTATTTGACTTATTATATTCGGTTTGACGTTCGATATATATGGTGCATGAGTTTTGATAGATTGATGTGTGGTGTTATGGCTAATGTTCTATCCAGATTATGAAGTGGTAAAGTGTTTTATGCATGTCTTTTGGTTTATGTATCCTCCTCGCAGGACTGATTTGTTGATGTAGGCACTTGGTTATTTGGAGCTCTTCAGCTTGGTGTCAAATATCTTGTTTATTTGAATTTAGTGCTTTCGACCCTAACTGCCTGTGCGTACAGTGGGTGCGCCAACCAGACAACTAGGGTTTCTGTGTGTGTGTAAAACTGTGAGAATTAGGTCTAAAACTCGCCTCCCTGTCTCAAACGTCTAAAACCCCTTTTAAACACCTTCAGCATTTAAAGCGTCTTAAAGCGCTTAAAACGTTTAAAGCATTTAAAGTGTTTTAACGCGTTCAAAACGTAAACTAAATTAATGCGTACCTTAGCAAACTTTAAGGGAAACTGATATACCATGAGGTTTCAATGCTTTCTGCTATGTGTTCTTCTGACTTGATCGCTACTCTTCGTGGAGGGCCTTACAACATCGTAACCCAACTTAGGGATAATCCATCGTGTATGTTGACTTTGACTTTGGTCAACGCCCGGGGACGGGACGGTACACAAGCCCCCCAATCTTGAGCTGACACTTGTTTTAGCAAAAAGACTAAGGCCTCGCCCTCGCATCTACGTGGCATTCCTGCTGACGTGACATTCCCTTGATCAGTGAACGTGACGCTCTCTGAGCGTCTGACGCGACATTCTTTGTGTTGAGGATGTGACACTTTAAGTTATGCTTTAATCTCTTGACACGTGGCTTGATCGCACGACCATCACTTAGCGGCATATCTGGAAGGGTCCTCCTGACCTTATTCCAACAGTCCTTCAAGGGGTGGAAGGGAAAATTCTTCAAAGTTTGCTGTTCTGATTTCGACCCCTCCGCCCTCAACGGCTTCCCCTTGTATTGGGTGAAGGAGGTGAAGCACACGAAGCCTAAGTCCCTTGATGAGCTGCCTTCGACTGATTGAGAGGCTTGCCAAATTCTGGCTAGCGTGGGGGCCTTCAACACCTCCACCTTAATAAGTCTTAACACAACGCCGAGGCCCTTGCGAAATACATAAGTATAAGAGCCTCCCTCATAGCCTTCTATTCACTGCCCTTTCTTGTTCTTACTTTGTGTATGACTTATCTGCTTTCTTTGTATAATTCTTAACTTGTGCCTAACCTCTACTGTATTTATCTTCTTGGTGCAGGTTCAAAGATGGACAAGCAACGAAGGTTGAGGCTTGCTCAAATTCTGAAGTCCAAGGGCGGGGCTTCCTCACAAGGGGTTGGAGATTCCACACCTCCAACTTTGCGACCGCCCCTGCTTCTCCCAACTCTTGCCCTCAACACCTTCCAACACCATCAACACAACTCTCTCCTGATCAACCTCCAAACTCACCCGCTCCCACTGCGACCATGCCCCTTGCGCTAGTCGAAACTGCTACTTCATCAGCCCCCCTTGACAAAGGGAAGAGGGTAGTGGAGGTGACTTCCGACGACGATGAAGACTCCGCTGAGGGGCAAGTCTTCAAGCGACAAAGGACAACCCAGCATGCCCCTCAGACAGTCACCTCTGCCACTTCCTCCTCACATGGGGTTGAATCTCTTAGGGAGAACCCCCCAAGTGCCAACTCACCTCCTCAACCAATGGCCTTGGAGGGTGGGACCGAGCCCGGGCCCACTTCTGTTCCACCATCTGCCCCAGAACTCCCCCTCCCAATGCAAGATTCGCTGAGGGGTTTCCTGGGTAGGATCTCCCCGCACGGTCAGGCTGAAGGGCCCCAAAAGGAAAGCCTTTACTATTACATGGGCGCCTTCATGTCTTGTGCCCACACCTGGCATGCGCAGGCCAGGGCCAAAGGCGTCAAAGCCTCCGCCTTCCAAATGCTGGAGAAAGAGGTCGCCTCTCTGAAAGAGGAGAAGGAGAGGTTGGCCATTCACTGGGGCGTCAAGAGGACCCTTACAAGACTTCTCTAAGGGTGGCGCAGAAGGCGAAGGAGGAGGCTAATAAGCGGCTGCACGAGGTGTCGCAAGCCAATGCTGAGCTCCTTAATCAGGTGGTGCCCCTCCGCGTACGAGTCGCTGATCTTGAATCAGAGGCGGAGACCTTAAAGGCACAGCAAAAGAAGCTCGAGGACCAGTGCGTGGATTGGGAGCAGACACTGGGGAAAACTGAGGTCGCGCTCGAAGACAAGACTAGTGAGTGCTTCAAGCTAGCCGTCGAGAACGCCACCCTTCACGCAAAAGTCCAAAAGTTGATGACTGCTTTGGCCTTCAAAGAACAAGAGATGACTACTCAGGCAACAAACTTCAAGGCTGCTGAGGAAAAGCTGAACGAGGAGGCTGCCACTGGGTTCGCCGATGGGTTCGCAGAGGCTCTTGTCCAAGCAGCCTGGGCCAACCCTGACATCGACGTCTCTGGGTGCAACCCTCTGAATGAAGTGGTTGATGGAAAAGCCTCTTTCTGTAATAGCCTCTTTCTGTAATAGCAGCAAACGTTATTTGTACCTATTTGTAATTATAACTCTTGATTTTTCTTAAATGCCTATTCGAACTTTGTCTTTGCCTTCTCACGAGTCTTTTAATTTCTCTTACTCTTTTATTCTTGGTAACTCTTGCTTCCATCCCCCTTCTTCTTCTTGCTCATCGGTTTTTACTTGCCTTCTGAACTCGTAAAAGTATTCAACTTGCTTTGTACTTACTTGTTTTGAGCCCTCTGGCACTTACTGCCAAAGGTATTGTTGGCTTTTCCATCACTTCAAGGTGAAAAAATGGGGTCTCATCTCTTCTCTGGCCTCGACGTCACTCAAGGGCGAGGGAGGACTTGATCTCTTCGACGTCGCTCGAGGGCGTGGAGGGTTTATCCCACCTGTACTGAGTTTCCACGCTCGAGGAGAGACCTGCTCTGGGTGTCCTCAGCGTGTCTTAAACACTGGGGACAAAAGTCGCGCCCCGGTGCCCACGCCCATGGAGAGGCCTATACCACAGCGTCGTATCGTCCATGGAGTGTCTAAAACACTAAGGCAACTTGGCCCTTATCTCTTCGCGCTTGGTGCCCACGCCTGAGGAGAGGCCTACTACAGCAGCGCCGTATCGTTCTCAGGGTTTCTAAAAACACCAAGGCGAAATGTCTAAACGGTAGGCACCGGGGCTAGCTATTCATACCTGAGGAGGGGGCGTCTCGAAGGAATCCCTTAACTCCTGCTCAGGGACTAGATACCCGGATTTTAACTTCTATCAAACATCTGACATCAGGGCTAACTATTCATACATGAGGAGGGGGTGTCCGAAAGGAATCCCTTAACCCTTGCTCAAGGACTAGGCTCTCGGATTTCAACTTTCATCAAACATCTGCCACCGGGGCTAGTTATTCATACCTGAGGAGGGAGCGTCCCGAAGGAATCTCTTAACCCCTGCTTAAGGACTAGGCTCCCGGATTTTAACTTATACTAAACATACCTATTATCTTTGATCTCTGCACACGAGTATGTGCTCCCTTTACTTGCTCTGATTTTGCCGCTAGTTCCCTTTCCTGGCAGTGCCTACACCGGGCGACGTCTTAACTTGGTGACGCCACTTCTTGGCGAATGCTTGTCTGGGCGGCACCTTATATTTGGCGACGCCTCACCTTGGCTACACCTTCTCTTGGCGGATGCTTGTCTGGACGACGACTTATTTTGGCGATGCCTCTTCTTGGCGACTCCTTGTCTGGGCACGCCTTATCTTGGCGACGCCTCCTCTCGGCGACTCCTTGTTTTTGTTTCTTAATCTTTGCTCTTGTATCGTGTGGGAGGGAAAAACTGAAACAAAGCTTTACTTGAACTTTCTTTTTTACTTGGGTGACCTCATCAAAAAACCCCCGAGAGGGAAAAAGAGCGCCCCCTTTACAACTGTGTATTTCATACTGACTTGTAACTAAAGAGAGCTCTAAACTACACGCGCTTCCCTAGGCATCGCCCTTTGTACTAGAGGGGCGCTCCATACCCTAAACACCCCCCTCTTCGTCTTTAAACTATTCTCATAGCATCTTCGGGCTTCTTCCTGATCAGACTTGATCACAATCACCTTGCCGCTCAAATCTGGCAACTTCATCTTCATATGGCGAGTGGAGGATACTGCCCTTAGCCTATTCAATGTTGGTCTGCCCAACAAGACGTTGTAGGCTGAATTGGCGTTTACAACTAAGTATCGAATGCTCTCGGTACGTGACGCCGCTCCATCGGTAAACGTTGTCCTCAATTGTAAATAGCCACGTACCTCAACTGGGTTGTCTGTGAATCCATACTGGCATCCGGTGTAAGGTCTCAATAAATCAGGGGATAACTGTAGCTTGTTGTAGGTCGACCAAAACATGACATCAGCGGAACTGCCCTGGTCAACGAGAACCTTATGTACTTTTCTTCCAGCTGTGACGACCGAAATGACCACGGGGTCATTGTCATGTGGGACAACATCCCGTAGGTCAGCCCTTGTGAAAACGAGGTCTGACTCCCACGGGTCATTCGAAAATTACTCAGCGTCCAAACTCACTGACCTCACATATCTCTTACGCTGGGAGGCAGTGGGCCCTCCTCCAGAAAAGCCACCAGAAATGGTGTGCACTTCTCCATGGATCGGTATCTCGTGTGCTTGATTCTCCTCAGGCACTGTTAGGGTCGTGGTCTCAGTAGACCCAGCAAGGTAATCTTTTAGGAACCCGTTCTTAACGAGTTCATCCAATTGATAGCCCAGCGCCAAACAGTTGTTAATGTGGTGCCCAAACGCCTCATGGAACTCGCACCACGACTCTTTGTGATGTCCCAACACCTTATCAGACTTCACTGGTGGCTTCAGCCTGTTAGCTATGTTAGGCACAACAATTAGGTCTTTTAGCTCCACCACAAAATTGTGCCTCAGCGGTCTATTCCCTTCCCTTGCTGGCTTGTTCCCTTCCACTCGACCCCTAGACTGGGGCCTCCTTGCCTCGTAGGGGCATTTCCTTTCCTGGTCTCTACTCCCCGTCGTGGCCTCGTTGACCCTAACGGGTTGCACACGCGTATGTGCTCTCGGGCATGTGGGCGCGACAGTTGAGCGCTTCTCGTATACCTCACCCTCAGAGGCAATGTGTTCTACCGCACGACGCCTTATTTCAGCAAAAGACTTGGAGCGGTTGCGGATGATTGACTCGTAGAAAGGCCCAGGGAACACCCCCTTTCTGAATGCATACACGATCATTGGCTCCTCTGGGTGCCAACCTTCACCACCTGCGCCCCTAAACGGTTTATGTACTCCTTCAAAGTCTCACCTTGATATTGCTTCACGTCAAACAGGTCGTACGAAACAGGCGGTGGAGCCCTATTGGTTAGATACTGTTCTCTGAAGAACTGCGAAAGACGTGATATGGCCTTCTGGGAGGCTGATGAATCAGTCCATGGCCATCCCTGTCAAGGTGCTCATGAAGAGCTTGCACCTTACGGCATCGGAGCCGCCAACCAGCATCATCTGCGTGTGGAACGCAGTAAGATGCGCCTCAGGGTCCTCCATCCCTGTGAACGTTACCTTGGGCCCCGTGAATGTGTTGGGGATCACCGTCTCCAGAATCGTCTGTGAGAACGGCGTCGAGAATTCTCTTTGTGGAGTGACAAGCTCAGGCTCGTCTATGTCCGACATCCGCGGCGCAACTCCTCGTTTATGCGGTGGAGCTCTTCATTTCTCGTCTGAGATGTCGCGAGCTCCGCTTGCATGCGCTCTTGCTCCACTTTTGACGCTGCCATTGCTTCTTGTAATCCCTGCATCATACCCATGAGTTGCTGCATGGTCATCTCTTCACTCCTAGCGCGTGCAGACCTCATTTTTGCGGTTTATGGAAACCTTATCGACTATTGTGCAATTTGAGAACTGGAACTGGTGGACTATACTTGTGATGAGACTAATGTTTTAAATCGGCCCCACGGTGGGCGCCAAATGTTCCCGCCGGTTGACCAGATGCGTCTTTGTGCGTGGCTTGTCCTCGCGAACTAGGGCACCTTTGTTCTGCTCCGTCTATGAGTACCAGAAAAGAAGTGGACAAAGGGGCGCCCTCGCGGCCGTTTGCACTCCGACGATCAAGTCAGCTAGCGAGAAACATCAAAGGGACACACCTCTGTATCGAAACACCATGAACGGACACTCTGAAGGTGGTCCAAAAAACTGAGTAACTGAATCTAGTGCTTTCGACCCTAACTGCCTGTGCGTACAGTGGGTGCGCCAACCAGACAACTAGGGTTTCTCTGTGTGTGTAAAACTGTGAGAATTAGGTCCAAAACTCGCCTACCCGTCTCAAACGTCTAAAACCCCTTTTAAACACCTCTAGCATTTAAAGCGTCTTAAAGCTCATTTAAAGCGTATAAAAACATTCAACGCGCTTAAAACGTTTAAAGCATTTAAAGCATTTAAAGTGCTTTAACGTGTTCGAAACGTAAACTAAATTAATGTGTACCTTAGCAAACTTTCAGGGAAACTGATATACCATGATGTTTCAATGCTTTCTGCTATATGTTCTTCTGACTTGATCGCTACTCTTCGTGGAGGGCCTTACAACATCGTAACCCAACTTAGGGATAATCCATCGTGTAAATCCTCCTCCTTGGAGTGCATCTGGCGCAAGGGGGTGACTTTCTAGGTGCCAACTCATGCGCCCCAATCTCTAGTCACTCGCCCTGGGAGCGTATCTACCTTTCTCTCATACCATGCACGTGGTTCTCCCCTGGGCGTGGCCCTCTCATGGGTCGTATCTGTCCCAGGGTCTCCCAGCGGTGGCGTGGGTACTTCACGAGTCAGGTTACCCCCCACTGGTACTAAAACTATGGCCTTGAAGCCACCTTTCTCTTCTCTTCATTACTGTTCTGAGGTACTGAGCCCTCTCACGGTGTCGCCCCCTCCACGGTTTTTCCTTCCCATGGGTATCGGGGGGTGGCACCGGCGATGCCTTAACCTGGCGACGCCTCATCTTGGCAACGCCTTATCTTGGCGACGCCTCATCTTGGTGACGCCTCGTCTTGGCGACGCCTTAAGCGGTCAACCTGTTGACTTCCTCCCCTTAGGCCCCTTGAAAGGTCCCACCATATGTTGACTTTGACTTTGACTTTGGTCAACGCCCGGAACGGGACGGTACAGATACTCTTACGTAGAGACTCAAATGATACATTTGCTTGAGCACATTTTCCTTCACGTGCGAGGGTATTAGATGAACCACTCATTTGAGTGACCCAGGTGATACTTTCACTTGGCGGCTCAAATGAAGCCTCTTACAACATTTCTAGAAACGAAACTATTTCCTTTGTGCTTCAAACGACATTCTCATCTCATTTCATAAGATTTTTTCTTCCAACATACAATAATAATTTAACCAACTTTTAAGACTTAAAGGAAAAGAAGACCCATTTAGATAAGGAAGAAAAACTCTAGTCTATCCTTCAAACTCAACGAGTATCTAAAGAATATCAGTCACACATGTTACCTATAAACTTTGAACAATGCCTATAACAGAAGAACCTCAAGGTTTTACAAGACAGATGAACTTCAAATTCTATATGCAATTACAAAATGTGAGACATATATAACATACATAAGAAATTCTTTGGATTCCATATAGGTAGTTGGAGACTTCTAGATGCACAAGCAACTGATGTTAGTCAGATTCTACATACAACTCGATAACATTAGATGCAAACGCTACAAATGTTCTTTACTTTGTATATAAAATTGGAGGACACATAACACAATTTAAGTTTTACTAGAGAGAGACCTAATAACTTCAAATTTTGCATGCATAGAAAAACCGAACTACTAAAATATTTGCAAAGGAAAAAACTTTATTTTAAACTTGCTGACTAAGCTTATTTACAGTAGTTTTCTTTCTCTGAATTTTTCTTCTTCTCTGAAAAACTTCTAATTCATTTAGATCGCTCACCACTTTAAAACTCAAACAGAAGTATCGATTATTTGAAAATGATCATTGATCTTCCAACTTATGTAAATGCAATCAAATTTTGAAAGAAAAAAAAAATTGAACAAATGAAAATACTGAAATGACGAAAAGAAAACTTTAGAAAAAAAATGAAAAAAAAGTCTACTTGCTATAAATGAATGAAAATAAAGAAAATAGGTTATATATATATATATAATCTTTTACTTGAATTTTATTTTTTAAAATAAATTTAATACATTCTTTAATAAATAAAAACAATTATGTTAATGATAATTAGTTCATAATTTTAAATTATGAAAAATCATTTAAAAATTTAAATAAGCTCTTACGTTAAATATATTTTAAAACTATTCAGTGCAAAAACATAAAATTCAACTTCATATAAACATCGAATTTACAATAACAAAAAAGGATATACTCAAATTTAAATAACTATAAATTTAATTTATTATAATTTTCAATGTATACATTTGGTATAACTATTATACCTTTATTAGTACTCAATGAATGAAAAATATAATAAAATTATATTTAATATTTTTAAAGGCAAAATATATTTGATTAAAATATAATTTGTTTTTTCTAAATTTAAATATTATTTTTAATGTTATAAATATTTTAAATTCGATTTTAGTTAGATTTAATTTTAAATAATAATGAATATAAAATATATAATTTAAATGTACCCATGTGTTTTGTATGTTTAAAATCTAGTAATTCATGAGATTCAGACACTCTTATTAAATTGTGTATCCGTGTGGTACACACATATGTGACATCGACACTCGTATAACACTTGTAAGACATGTATCAGTGAAGTCTCAAATTTAAAAAATATTTATTAAATTTTTTATAATTCTAATACAATTCTAACATATTTTTTTTAAAAAAAAAATATTAATTTTAAAAAAATTCAAACTTATGGTATAAAATTTATTGTGATTATAAAAATAAATAAAAAAACAAATCTTTTTTGAACCTAAACATAAGAAACATTTTTATGTGAAAAAAACAACTAAAATATATTTGTGTGTATAAACTTTTATTATTAATTTACATAATTTATAAATATATAATATATAAATCTATATTTTCATATTTTATATTTTAAAAATTATGTATTTTTATATCTATGTCATATAGTATCTATGCTATATATATGGATTATAAGAGTAAATACTTCCTTTTACACTATAGTCTTGATTTTGTGAAGTAAAAAATTAATAGAGTGAAAGTTAGATGACGAGTGTTTTTATCCAGAGGTGGGTCCCGTTTTGAAAGCTCCGCCGTCGATTTCCTGAGTTGACATTTGACAACGTAAGAACTGTTGAAAATTCATCACATTTTGGGTGCAGTCTTCTTCTGATCCCCCATGGGTCCCACTTTACACATGCTAGATCACGTGTTCTTTTCTGTCTGTCCCAAGTAACGTCAACACTACTTTGTTTTTACATTGCCACGCACGTTTCAATCGTTTTTCTTTATTTCTTATTCTTTGTTTTGTCCTAACTACTCTATAATTTGGATATTTTTTCATTTAAAAATACTCCACTAAATAAAACTAATTTAATTACGCAAGCCTAGTAATCCGTCACTACTTTTATTTCCCAATAATAATAATAATAATTAATATTTTCATTTACGCGTGAAAATAAAAGGAATGCGTTAACACCAATAACGTGTAGATATTTGGCACTAAAAGCAATGGTGTTTCTTTAAGATAAAATTGATAAAATTTCGTTAACACTAATTGCATGATTGCAAAGAAAATAAAAACCAATTATGTGCTTAACACTTGTCTGCCTAACTACTTACAAATAAAAAAAAAGTGTGTGGGGTTTTGGAATTGAAACCTACACTACCCTTTTTCTTGCATGATAGATGACATTATAATTTTTTAGTAGAAAAATGAATAGCATTGCATTGCATGATCCTCGTGGTGGTGGTGGATAATGGATAGCCTCATGCCATGTGGATAGTTTGTCACTTAGTAACAAATACCAAAATAAGATACTAAAAAAAAGCTTAAGATTTTTTTTAAAATAAAAGTTTTCATGTTACACATCATTATGCAACTTGACATCTCTGCTAGGTTGACACTTCAAGTAATAACAATCATTTGTCATCAAATGAAAAAAAATATATTATTAAAAAAGAAAAAAAAATACAAAAATATGGAGGACTAGACCAAAACTCATGTTAACAAAACGATATATAGGTAGACTATATCTATTCATAAAGAATTCTAAAAACAGACTGCCTATTGTACCAATGAAAAGATTCTTTATGAATAAATCCTAAATTAGTCAACTTATCAACACATGCATTTCCTTCACGAAAAATATGAGTAACCCTAAACCTGATTTTCCCACAATAATTAAGAAAAGTATTACATCGATTACGAAGCATCCAAGGAACATTAGTCACAGCAGTAAATGCAACACAAACCAAAGCATAATCACATTCCAGCCAGACATTAGTAAACCCCATCTTTTGAGCTTCCTCCATAGCATGTATAACCCCATAAAACTCAGCAACCAGAGCAGTTTGAACTTCAAGAAATGCAGAGAAAGCTCTAATAAATTCCCCCATACTCCCACGAAAAATACCTCAACAAGTACCAAGACCAAGATATCCCCTAGCAGGCCCATCAGTGTTAATTTTAACCCGGCTTGGTGAAGGAAACTCCCATCTAACAGGAAGAGTATGAAGAACTTTACCAGTACGAGTATTAATACCAAAAAACTTAATCATGTTGAAATCCAACATTTCATTCTTCATTGAAACTTTAGACGAATTTCCCACTACACAAGTTAAATCTTTAATAACCGAAATAGCTCTACAAACCTCAATCTTATCCTGAAAACAAGCATAACTCCTCATTAGAGAAATGAGAAATAGAAAAAGTTATCACAGCAAGCTTAATCAATTTAACCAAAGGACTACCATCACTCTTAATAAAAGAGAGAAAATCATCCTTATTAGAGAAATGAGAAGTAGGAAAAATCTGCCGAACCTATATCCAAATACGCAAAGCATTAGAACATTCAAAAAATAAATGCTGAATAAATTCCTCGTACTTTTCACAAAGCATACACATAGACAAAATATGCAGACCTCTATTTTGATATGTTGATCTGTAGGAAGCTGCCCATGAAAAACTTTCCAAAGAGCAAGAGTTTTGGAAGGCGAAATATATGAAAACTAAATAAATTTACCCCAACCACAGGGAATTCCTAGAACCAAGAAAAAAAGTCCTAGCCGATTCAAGAGTGAAACGACCAGAGTCATCTAGAATCCAATTAGGAATATCCTGTTCCGTCCAACCATGATGTGACTAAAAAGATGAGGCATCTATTGTAAAGACATTAGAATATTACAATCACTACCTGTCCAAAACTGAGAGACTATATCTGGAATACTAGCACCATCAGATAATACTACAATATTCGCTAAAGAAGTAATACCACACCATTTATCATTCCAGAAATGAATAAAATAACCTGTACCAAGAGTCCAAGAAGTATAATAAAGTATAGTAGAATAAAACTGCTTAATTCCAGGCCAAAGAGATGAGGATCTATAAACCATTCAAAACTCGTATTTTGATTTAAGAACCCTAGCTTTCAATACGAGTCTATGGAGCTCACACGAGTCTACGTAGACTCGCGAGTTTGACAACCTTGATTTCGTCCAAGTAAAACCTCTCGGCCAAGGATGTCTTCACTTCAGGTGAATCATTCCCAATAGTGTATTTAATATAAGTCAAACCTCTCGGCATAGGAAGCTTTCACTCTAGGTGAGAGCCTCCCGAGACTGCATTTCATCTAATTCAAAACTCTCGACCTAGGATATTTCCACTTCGTGTGAATCTCTCCCAAGAATGTGTTTTTCCTAAATCAAGTCTCTCAGCCAAGAACAATTCTTACTCCAATTGAATCCCTCCCAAACATTTCTTTTAAATCGAATATCTCAGCCAAAGAAATTCTCATTCCAAGTAAATCTTTTACAAAGAAAAATACACGTAAATTTTTTCAAACTAAACGAATCTTTATAATCCAAAAACTCTCGGTCATTGACGTTTCAACAATAGCTAAATGTTATTTAAGATAAACTTTTCGAATTAACAGAAAATATAAATGTTGCGTTTTAGAAAATAACTTATCATGTTAAATAAATGTTCTTAATCAAATATAAATTATTATTAAAATCATTTAATCATTTTTTCATGATATTTTTTTAAATAATTGATAAAAAATGAAAAATAAATATTTAGAACTTATTTATAGACTTTTTCTGTATTATCTGTTTAAAATTTATCTCTGAAAACTTTAGTTCTTACAACAAGTATTTATAAAAAAATATTAAAATAATTAGGTTTTTAATAAAAGAGTTGCTATGTATAAATTGATTTCAACATATGAGATGAACTTCTCAATATTTATTTTCTTATAAATGGTTACGAAAGTTTATATATCTTATTTAAGGGCTACTATTATACATTAACTTATGTGATAACGAATTGAAACAAGGCATGTTGAGAGAACCGAAGAATGAAGGTATATGGCATATGCCTTCATAACTTAACTTAGGGTAGTTATATATCAAATCTAGATCAAATAAAATGGTTTGGATTACATCCATATTCATTTTAATTAGATTAAATTTATTTGGATTTTTTTCAATCCATTTTAAATAGATTAAATCTAGATTAAATCCACTTTGTCAATTAGATTAATTCCATCTAGATCTGGGTCCTGACCGACTCAGCTTGACATGGGCCTGGGCCAACTCGGCTCGATATCAGCTCGGACTAACTCGGTTCGACTTGGCCTGGGTCGACTTGGCTCTACATGGGTCCGATGCCGACTCAATCTTGGCTCGATTACTGGGCTTGACATGAGCATGGAAAGACTCTGCTCGACATCGGTCCAGGTCGACTTGGGTCGACATCACACTAGTGCAAGATGAAGAAAAGAGCACTCTTTATTTAGTGCGACTTTGCGCTTAAACGCATTCGTAAAAAATGCGGTGACATTTTTGAAATTATTTTGATTAACAAATGCGGCTATCTGTAAAACCGCATTTGTAAATCAAACGCTTTGATTTACAAATGCGGCTGTATGTATAGTCGCATTTGTAAATAAAAGCGCTTGATTTACAAATGTGATTTTTACTTTTAGCCGCATTTGTAAATGCTTTTTACCCTAAATTTTTTTACGCGCCTCACCACTTTCGTAGTTTCTTTCTGTTCTTGCCTCTCGTTTTCATTGTTCATCCTTTTCGTTTGCCTCTCGTTTGCGCTGGTTTAAGAAGTTCATCTCTTTCGTAGTCTTCATTATAAGTTTGTAAGCTTTTGAATCGCTTTCTTCCTCTCAATCTTCACAATTGTCTATTTTTTGAATCACTTTCGTTTCCTTGCATTGGTGGTCGAAGGTACTGTTCCATTGGTTGCTCCGTCGCTACTCCGCCACCGCTTCCAGTGTCGTCGCTGTCGCCGTTGTTGCTCGCGTTGCCGTACCACTCTTCACCACCAACCTTGGTTCACGCACAAGGTTGGTGTGCTGTTTTAAATTTTTTGAATTTTTTTTGATGTATTATAATTTGTATATTTTAAATTTTATATTATTTAGTATTTATTATATTTTGAATTTGTATGGGTTTTTATGTATTACAATTTTTATTTTTTAAAATTTATATTATTTAGTATTAGTACTTATTATATTTTGAATTTGTTCTTTTTATGTATTATGTAATTTATATTAAAATTTATATTATTTAGTAGTTAGTTGTTACTTTATATGTTATCTTTGGCAATAATAAGTTCTAGAATTGAGTCTGGGGTGTTCGACCCTCAACAAACGTGTGAGTAGGAAAAATAATATAAAAAT
>Ga0123342_1007049_pt1 | contig 15138 bp, 11 predicted proteins | sample Turbeawhitnodule_FD_89960 | JGI IMG/M metagenome (GOLD analysis project Ga0123342, IMG submission 89960) | Root nodule microbial communities of legume samples collected from Mexico - Turtle bean Mexico white nodule | ecosystem: Host-associated > Plants > Roots > Nodule | place: Mexico: Nepantla... | reverse complement strand
AGCTGAGGGACGGGGAAGCTAGCGATGAAGAGGAAGAGTACGAGGCGAAGGACATTGAAGTGGAGGAAGTCATTGATGTATCAGAAGAGGTCCTTCACCTTGAGTACGGTCAAGAGTGAGTTCAGTGGAGGAAGTTATTGATGTATCAGAAGAGGTCCTTCACCTTGAGCACGGTCAGGAGTGAGTTCAGTGGAGGAAGTTATTGATGTATCAGAAGAGGTCCTTCTCCTTGAGTAAGGTCAAGAGTGGGTTCTATAGGTCAAGAGTGAGTTTAACCAGAACATTTATTCTCTTTGTCTGAGAAGTTGGGCTTTTGTGAAACCCAGTTTTGAAGGTTTTGATGAGATTGCGCAATTTGAGTATATTACCCAGCTTATTACTTAGTTTTTTAAAATATTTTTTAATTTGAGTTTTAACATCAAATTCGGAATAATTTATTTTATTAGAATTTTTTGAGTAAGTATGTAAATTGAGTTATTAATCTGTAGGCACTTTTGGTTTCGATTTTACTGATGTATGAAGAATTTCTCTTCATATATTATTGATTATTGAAATGATTGTAGTCATCTTTGCTAAATTAGACACTTTCTCCAGGTTTACAGTTTATTATTATTTTCCATCAATATTTTTCTTTGACTTCATACATAATATTCCTTTTATGCAAAGAATGATTTTTGTTTGTTTATAAATGAAATCTATTTAAAAATTATTTTTTAACAAATCTTCTCAAATAAACTTAATTATAAATTGATTATAACAATAACTATAATCAATTATAAAATTAGTATCATAATAATGATTAAAATAGTTTAATTTTTAAACTACTTTTTAACATTTCTATTCAAAGAATTTTTGACCATACTCGCAGGCATGTGCATTCTACATGCGCTGCTTAAATTCAAATAATAAGAAAATATATTTTTTATATTTAGTTATATAATAATTATGAGATAATAAAATCTTCAAGATTCTAAAATATTGTCTACATCATGGTCTTAACTATGATTTTTTTAAATAGTATACTTTAATCTTTTTTTACCTCAATATGTGTTAAATGGTTATCAAATAACATGGATGAATGAAATATTTTAACATTCAATTATTGAGGAACAAAATTCTCAACGCAAATATTGAAAAATCAATCATAATTTTGTATTATTTTTAAAAAATAATTATTTGTTATAAAAACCCAAAATTATAAAAAATTGTCTCTTTCTTTTTAAAACAAAAATAAAATTCTGTTCAAATTTTAACTATTCAGAAATCGAATTCTAACTTATTTTTCAGTAGAATTACACTTAATTACGGCCAAAATTTGGTTCTTCAGTATATTATTTGAATAATTATTTAAGATATTATGCTATTGGGTTCCTATAGTGTGATTTTTGACCCTTATGTTGGTAAAGTTAAACTAATTTATTATTTCATAGGCCTGAAAATTATAAGGGCAATTGCTTTCTCCACCCAACAAAAATTTTAAAATCTCATTCTACCCTTTCACACATTTGTTTACGGATGTCAATATTCAGAAGTGATTTTTATACATTTAAGATTTCAAAATTTAGAAGGTCATTTTCATATTTCATTTAAGCTTCTGGATGGTCATATTTGAAAGTGAGTTATGAGTTCTGGATTTTCATATCTGGAATGGTGTGCTGTAAATGGTGCTGAAGATTGAGATCCGAAACTCATTTATGTTTATTTACGGATTTTGACATCCTAAAGGTCATTTATGCTATCTAAATAAGCTTTCAAATGGTGAAATCTGAAAGTGACATATTAGTTCTGATTTGTATATCCAAAACTTTGTAATTTGACTTACGGATATAAATATCTGAAAGACAAAACTTTTAAATCATTAAAGACAAAAATGAACATTTTCCTATGTTGAGTGCAAATCTGAATTGATATGATGATGAGAGAGCATCAAGAATTAATATACAGGAATGTAACCATTCTCTCACTTACATCCCTATTCTTTATTTTTACAACATATAAAAAAATATTGTTTTCTCTAAATTTTAATTCTTATTTAACAAAACTCACTATTAATTTTATAGTTTTTGCCGATAAATTTTAACTAAAGGTGGTTGGAGGCGAAAATCCAACTAAAAAAATTCAACAACTTTTCTAAAATATTAATCCTTTACAAAGTCAACAAATATTTTGTATAAAAAATATATAAAATATGTTTATCTTACTTGTCATACTACAATTCTTAACATGTTCTATTTATTTTATGGCATTGTATTGCATAATTTTCTAATATTTTCTCCTAAGTATCAAAATTCTAATATTATTCTCCAAACTGCATCATGTGTACTAGAGTGGGGGCTTAACACCTTCGTTGACTTCATCCTCTCACACTTTTCCTTTCCATTATTTATTCTTCTTCTTCATTCTCTTTCAACCATCCATTAATATTAGGCCACTATACACCTAGCTTTGCCAACACATGTACTGTACTATGCATTCTACACTCCTACAAATGTGAATTTGACCGAGTCAAATAAACAGTACATAAAAATGAAGTTTACATTTATATACTATAAAATAATTTTTGTTCAGTATGTGAATATAGTCTCACATCGTTTAGAAGTAGAGGCCAATAATAGTTTATATACTTCCTCATCCTTACCCGCCGATGCATCTTTTAAGGATAAAACCGTAATGTGGTGATTGACCCTAACGATGCTATCTCTCGAACTTGAGATAGAACAATTTTAGTTATAGTATGATGTTATTTTAAGTTGATACTATATGTTGCTTTGTAAATTTAAGGGATTTTGATATATTTTAAAGAAAACTAATGTCTTATTAGTATGTTATTATATACGAGAAAGAAGTGGATTTGTGTTGTAGAAAGCATGAAGTGAAGGTATGATTGTTTATAGTTTTGTGTGATGCACGACGAATGGTTTAGACAATGTTATCTAGTTGTCTGTAGATTAATAAAACAAACAGATAGAGTTGTAGATTTGAAGAGTTTGGAAAGGAAATGGTATGGGTGAGAAGAAGACACTACAATCAACTACCTTTTCTTGCATTATCATATCAGTGACCACTGTTAAGGGTGGTCCTGTTTCGTGCCTCTTCTTGGGGACTGCCCTTAACTACGTGACAAAGACGCATCATGTGTGCAAAGAGGATTTCATGCACAAGGATTCATGCAAAGACCATTTTGCTATATTACAAAGTTAGGTTGCCACCTTATTTGTCATGCTGAGAATTTTGAAGGAGTAACAGAAGTGGTACTGTTGTTAAATGTTATGTGGTTTAAATATCAAGTTTATCATTGAATGTTGGTGTAGATGTCATCTAGCAATATAATATGGATTAATTAGTGTTTAGAGGTTCTACATTCTACATAACATTAGGAGAACGATTTATGAAGTGGAAAACTTCTATACCATATTTAAGTGGTAAAAACCTTATTAAAAATATATATTAATAAATTTACATAACTTAATTTTATAAAATCGATTTTGTAGGATTAATTTATGGCAAATGCTTCCTACACCCAATATTTTTAACCTGCACCTAACATATTTTTTTAATTTTCAAAAATGTCCTTAATTCTGGAAATAAAAATTCGGAATTGAAAATAATATATTCTAGAAAAATAAATTCATAAGTGATTATTGAGTTTCGGAAATAAAAATCCGGAAACAAGAATTAAAATTCTATTTCGGACAAAAAAATCCAGAATTGAAAAATAATACATTCCGAAAAAAAAAAATCCAGAAAAGAAATTATTGTGTTTTGGAAATAAAAATCCGAAAACAAAAATGAAAAACCCATTCCAAATAAAAAAATCCGTAATATAAAATTTCGTTCCGGAAAAAAATCTGAAACACATATTTCGGAAATTTTTTTTAAGGACAGTTTCGTCTTTTCTGCTGGAATCAGGTGCAGTGATATGGTGCAGGAAACAATTGCCTTAATTTATACTTAAAAATTATTTTTTAATATAATATTAGAATCATATTCGTTAATAAAAAATATATTAAACTTATTAATTATATCACTTATTATTGAATCATTCATAAATATATAATTTCTCAAAAATTATATTAAATTACATCAACCAGAAATAAAGATATTTCTCAATATAAAAATAAATATAAATCTTATGGTATGTAAAATATAAATCTTATGGTATGTAAAATTTTTATAAGGTTAATTAAATTTAAAATCTACTTCCTAATAAAAAATCTTATTTTTTAAAATAAGTATTGAAAAAGCTAATCATAATCACGAGAGGAAGAGAAAATATTACATCATGAAGTATCCAATTCCAAGTTTATCTTGTTAATAAGTACTGAAAAGTGATTTAAATATTAAATTCACAAATATTTAACATATGAAAGTTTTTATAAAATAAAAATATTAAACGCACAAATTTAAAAATATTAATTGAGATTTAAGACAAAGCTATGTACAAAACGGTTTAAAGAATATTTAGTCTAAATTGTTATAAAAACTTGGTATACTATTGAATACTATAAAAGTTTATGGATTCACCTTTACTTATATATTTACTTATTGAATACTATATATGAAATTGATGTGATTAAACGACTGAGTAACAGGAGAAGGGACTAACTGACAAATTTTTTCATAAATATTTTTAATAAAAAAACCTAAAATTAACTTATATAAATAATTCAATATTAAAATAAATTACTATGAGAATATATACTATTATTATTAGTAATTTTTTTTATATAATTATTAGTAATTACTATGTTTTCTTTTCGTTTTTTTACATAAAGTCTAAGGTACTAATCATTTTGTTATAACATTTTATGTTTTCTTTTCATTTTTTTACATAAAATTTTACTTGTGAATAGTGAAATATACATTACTTGTGAATAGTATTTGTCACAAGTTATAACAAGTGACATAGTGGATTCTTTGAAAAGTCAGAAAATGTTGTATGTGTGCTGTCAATTCAGTAATCAATGTCTTGATAGCTCAGCAAGAAATTCAACTAGCAATAATTTTCTAAACTCAAAAGGTTACGATTTATGATTGCTGACAAGAATAAACAAAGGCAGATAAAAAATAATAAATGATTCATCACTTGAAAAGAAAATAATTGAGAGTAATTTTTATTTTTATTGAAAGTAAAATATAGAGAAAAAAAGGAAAAAAAAGTTACAGAAAAATGTGTTAATCCGTCCTTAATACAATAACCATAATAACCTTATATAATAGTTTTAGAACTAATAGAAAAAAAAATATACTTATTAATGTATGATTTGAATGTGATTCTGTTTTGGTTGTATTATTTACGGTTAGAAAAATCAGGTTTATGGTTATTCATATTTTTCGTGAAGGAAATACATGTGTTAATAAGTTGACTAATTTATGATTTATTTACAGAGAATTATTTCATTGGTTTAATATGCTTCAATCTAGTATGTCTTAAAATTCTTTATGAATATGTATAGTTTAACTATGTATCATTTTTTTTAACATATGTGTTTTGATTTAGTCCTCCTAATAATATTTTTTTCATTAAATGATTGTGGTTATTTGATGTGTAAGTATAATGATATCTAATTTTTTATTTAAAAAATAAAATAAAATAAAAAATTTGGAGTATAATATATAAGACTACTAAGAGGGATGACTATAAATAATTATATTATATAAATTATTGTACGTGTTTCATGTAATAACGTAATATATACATTTAGTAGTTTTTTAGGGTAATGAAATATTTTTTTGATGTATGTGCCTTATCAAAATATATCATACATTAAGTGATTAGATCCACTAATTAAGAGTTGTTTAAATAGAATCAATTCTATTTTTATTCACATACTAATCTCATTTAGGATTTGTGATTGCGTCTAAATTGAAAGGATTTGAGATTATGTTAAATTTTAGAAAAAACTGAACAGTTGTAAATCTATAATTAAATTATCCATATTTTAATAAATACATTTTTGATACATGTCATAAATTTGGATAAATATAATACAAAATAATTCTAAATTAATTCGAATATTTGTAAACATAATCTAAGTGATTAAAAAAAATATAACAATTAATTCTAAGAATAAATTATCTAACTGAATCGTGCAATAATAAGTATATGTTGTGTTAATGTCTTTTGATTATTTTTTAAATACAGTTATCTTTAAAGAAAACATGGTTTCATATAAAAGAATTGAATTCTGTATTGAAAAATTCTCAGTAAAATTTTGTGTTGTAGACATTAACACGAATTTTAATATTGAACAAATACACATTAAACAAATTCTTTGAGAGAGAACATATAATGAAGAATCATAATCATACACAACTTCAAGATCACATATGCACTTTTGTATCAAATGCCTTTGAATCTAAACAAAATCAAAACCAAATAAAAAAAAAGTCTTATTTTGAATTTTCATCTAAAAGAAACAAAGTACACGAGAAAGAAAATATTAAATCACCTAAAAAAAGGAATACAGGGCTTTTTAGAATACAACATGGAGAAAATAGAGTGAAAGATAGAAATGAAGAAAAGGAAAAAAAAAAGTATACATTAATAATGTAAAACAATTTATTAAATATTGTTTTATTGATTTATCTTTCTATAATAATTATTTTAACAGTCACATTTTATGTGTTATATATTGATAATTCTGTATTGAATTTCAACTGAAAAAAAAATAGTGATATGTTAAGAATCTCATACCAAATTATAATTAAAAAGAAAATAAAAACGTAGTGATATATTGTTAAGAAATAGATTTTAAGTATAATTCAAATTCATAAAACCGACACATACACTTTTTTAAATATATTATGGGTGATCCGATAATGACCTGATAAACCCTACAAACATTCGCTATGATAGACTTTAAATGCTGACTCTGATACCATGTTAAGAAATGAATTTTAAACCTAACTCAATCCCATAAAACTGACACTTAAAATGAAGTTTGCACCCACTTTTTTATATATATATATATATATATATATATATATATATATATATAAATGCTCTAATATTTAGTCGACGTGGGATCTCTAATATATACGATGATAATCCTATCCCGAATTAGAATTAGAATTTTATTTTAGGGAGATATGAATCTAATAAAAAAGTGAAAAAAAAACAATTTTAAAATAAATGAAATAAAACAACTTTAATTGAATGGTTTCATCATATCATCACTCTTAATGTATTTGTGAATAATATTTTGAGGGCATTGAATTTGAAAAGAAGGTTTCGCCGGCGTGTTGGTGACATAGATACACAGCACAACACAACACGGACCACACAGCACTCTCTTGTGTTGTGATCAGCAAAGACCATGAACCCCACCGAACGAACCAGAACCCAGGTGAGCTTTGTCTCTTCCTTCTTTCTCACATCTATCTTTAACTCACATTTCCTAAACCTTGCGCTCACTTCAAGAAATGGGAATCCTCCAAACTTTTTCAAAACAAAACCCTTTTTCTCTCTTCTCTCTCCTCTCTCATTTCAATTTGGGTTGAGTTAAGTTGAGACTTGAGAGGTGTGTGAGTGTGATTCCTGTTACTGCTTTGACCCGCTTTTTCTTCCATCTCTCTCTCTCTCTCTCTCATCCCACTACTTCCTTCAGACATCACATGCATTTGCAATTTACAAAAGCAGGGTTTTTTCCTTTTTAAAAAAGCACTATAACAAGTAGGAACTATAATGGTCTGAGGGGCACTATTTCCTGCGCCTACTCACGCAGATAAAGAAGATTCATAATTCTGACTGTGACTCATCGTCAGAGATAACAGAGCACCACATTCAAAAAAATTCCCTTTTCTTATTGTCCTCCCTCTGCTCTGCACACACACTGCAAAACAAAAACATACACATCTTCAAAAATCTATCCTCTGTCTCCAACTCCACAACAACAGCAATCCCTTTACTCAAGATTCCGTTTTTTTTTTCATCTCACAGCCTTTTTCAACTTGTCCAAAATTTCAATTTTGGAATTGTTTCTTCCCTTCACGTGATCTGGGTTTGATCCATTTAAAGTTCAACTCTTCCCAGACCCGACTCTTTTTTCCCCCCTTTAATAATTCATCCATTCGTTGTTTCTATTGAATTATCGGAAACCCGTTTCATGAATTTTGAGCCAGATATATGCCTTGTGGGTTTGCAATTTTCAATTGCTGAATGATGGATAGATAGTTTCTTTTGTTTTTAAAATTTGTGTGTGATAAAAATCTTGTGGCTGTTATGGGTGGTGATGGTAGAGTTGAAGTTGTGAGTGGCAAGGGGTGTTCGAGGCTGTTTTCATCTTCAGTTCCTTCATTCAGAGGTTTGCAATCATTGGAGCCAATGTCTCCTGTTTCGTCCTCTGTGCAAGTGCCATCATCAACTGCTCCTTTTGCTGGTCTCGTCATATGCGTCACTGGTTTATCTAAAGGTGTGAATTCATTCATGTATCATTCTGTTTTTCACTTTTGGTTGGTTGGATATAGTTTCATTGTCCTGGCTTGACACTCTCCACTACTCTTTCTTTTCATTGTTCCTCTAAGCTTTCTGTTTCTATCAACAAATTACTTCAAACCACTGGATTGATTCAGCATAAATGTTTAAATAACATTTTATTTTCGAAAGAATGAACCTTATTCTCTCTCTCCATCGAGACGGTATGGACGGGTGAATAATGGTTGCCCTTTTTGTCGATATAAGATGTCAAATGAAACATATTTGGACTTCTGTAATCTACATTCCTGTTTTATCTTTTACAGTGAGCAATGTAACAAAGGGTTGAGAAACAAAAGGGGGTCTCTTTTGTACTCTCTATCTGGTTTATAGTAATTAGTGCATGTTTTCATGAAATCTATCTTCGCCTGTTCTCTTCTGTTTTGTCTTGTCTTCTTGGCATAAAACTTTTCATGTAATTGGCTGAAAAGGTGTAGTTTTAGTTATCAGTGAAACTGATAGTAAATGTTTTGTGACGTCTTTGTTTCTCTTCTCTCTCTTTCCGTGACAAGTTAAAGAGATATGCAGTTGTGTTGTTTTCTTTTGGTTGGTGGTTTTGCAGAAGCTAGGAATCAGGTCATGGAGGCTACAGAGAGATTAGGTGGCCAGTATAGCCCCAATTTGCATCCTCAATGTACCCATTTGGTGGTTCAGATATCCTTTTCTGCCATAAATTATACGAAATTTCCTACGTTGTAATAGCAATAGCATGATACTGTAGTACGAATATGCAATGCCCATTTACTGTCATACATTGATTATAAACCCTATGGGAAAAAATTCTGTTCACATTCAGAAAATATTTTCTTTACTTTCTTGGTTGAGTCAGAACAAAGTGTCGTACCTTATCAATTCCTCTTTATTTAAATTTATTTGTACTGAGTTCGGAAAGATGTTATGTAATTTATTTATGTTTAGTGGATCTACCATAGCATGATCATAATGATTGCTTGTGGCCCTTTATCATAGCATTGGAATTCATCCAATACATTTTATGTTGATTGGTTCAATGCTATAATGAAATCTTTAACGTGTAGTACAGTTTTGGTGGACGTAAGTTTGAGCATGCACTGAAGCATGGAGCAAAAAATGGGCTTTTTATTGTCACACTGGGTTGGTTTGTGGATGGCGTCAGGAAAAATGGTAATTGATTTTAACTGTTTTCATTGACATGTTTTGTATTTTGGTTGGCTTTCTTGGTGATTATGATTCATCCCTCATGCTGTAGAGTCACACAATACAGGAATCTGACAACTTTCATATTTTGCATCTTTAGACCTCATGTTGAATTGTAGACTCATGCTGTAGAGTCTAATTGTATTTAACAAACTACACATTCTTCTTGTGATTAGAAGAGTCAGCAGCGCAGTTTTTGGTGATTATCTGGCTACACACTTCTTCTCATTCAGAGAATGAGTGGTTGGTTAAGCTTAAACTGATACATATTCCTTTTTATTTCATTTATTATTTTTTATTTCAAAGAGTGCATTGGATTTGTAGTAGCAATAGCATCTTGCTGCACTTGATCAAAATATCATACATAATCCAGTAAGGAAATCTGTGGTCTCTAAGGTCATAGAGATTTTCACTTTTTCTGACTAATTTTATTTTCATCTTCTTTAGCTCTCTATCTGAATTGATTTTAATAATTAAGTAGCATGGTTGTAATGTTGTAACTCGAATGATGTATGAATTTAAGTTATACATGTTTATATTTGTAGTTGTTATAACTAAATACATTATTGTATCTGCTGCAGTGAGGTTGAGCGAATCACATTATAGAGTGAAGAGTTACGGGGATAACAACATGCGCATGGAAGATTTTAGACTGCTTTCTGAGTATACAAATGCCGATAATCATTGTCTTCCAGCAAGAATCCAACAAGCCAAGAAAGCTAATAGTGTCGAGGAACTTCAAAGATTCTCTGTGAGAGAGTCTATCAGAGTTTCGGACTCAACTTTGTCTGGCTGCTCCATCTATGTTGATCCAAGTATTTCATCCGAGTTGCGGAACAAGGTAAAATTGTGTTTCTGAGAACAAATACCTAGATATTTTGTGATCATATTAGCTTTATTGGAAGTGTTTCACATGATATGGAGTCTGTTGAACAATGGTCAGTGTCAGTTCCTTGTTTTGGTTACGCTAGCGTATGATTCCAGTGCTCTTTTCCTGGACACTTATATGCTTTGCATTTTGATAGGTTATTGAGACTGCTTCAAGAGAAGGTGCTAGTTTGGTGGAACAGTGGTTTGTTGGCTGCAATGTTAGTCATGTAGTAACTGAAGGGACATCAATCCAAAGATATCTTGGATACTCTAATAATCTCATTACAGTAAGTCCTCCTACATTGTATTCTAATATTTATCTAATCATATGAAAGACCTTTTGAAGGGATAGAACTTTCTGAAGCTCAAACTGTTTGCTTGTCCTTCTATTTTACTTTGTCATTCTAGCTGTACAACTCCTGAAAAACATTAATATGCTATTTAATTGTTATAGACTACGTGGGCTTCTGCAGTAATATTTATATCACAACGAAGTTCTTTGTTATGATATGTCTCAGCCTCTGTGGATTATCAAAACAGCTAAGGAGAAATATGTGCGAAGGCTTGTGCACATGTCTGTTGATTTGGCAAAGCAAGTTGGCCTGATGCTTGAAGACGTTCATAATGGCATTTCAGGAAAGGTAATTTCTTAATATATTCCTTTACAGTTTTGAAATTCATTTTTTCTTATTTCTATGGTGCTTTCAAGTTTAGTAAAACATTTTCAGTCTAGTTTTTTAAACATTGCTATTAGGTGTTAGAACCCTTGGTTCTCTCCCTTGTGAAACTATAATATGAATTTTATTGAAATGCAGGAAGTAATAAAGCAAAGAGTGTCTAACTATCCTCTGGATAGTGAAAGTGAAGTTGGCTATGAAGAAAGACAACAAATTGTGAACTCCGCAAAAATTGGAGTCAGAAGTCGCCGTGGTCGTCGTATGCAGGTGATCCTTTGATTCACTTTTGTTTATTCTGTGAGCTTTCTCTCGATACCTGCCTGTTTGGCTCCCTAATAATTAATAAAAAGTCTTGTTCTATTATTTTTCCTGTTCCCAATTTAGTTGTATATTTTAGATGTTAAATTCACCTAAGTTTGTAGCTTTTAGTCTATTACTAATCATGTGATCCAAGATAATAATTTGGCACATGTTAATTTAGAGAAGTCTTCTTAACACTACAGATTTCAGTTCTGTCATTTGAAACTTGGGCACCACATTTTGGAAGGTTCAATCGCAAGCAGTATTATCCACTCTCTTTAATTTCTCATGCTTTTCAGAAAGAGCAAATTAGATCGACACACCAAAGGTTGTACAAAAATATTTGGACCGAACCAAAGTGATACAAAATTGAGTTGCATAAAAGAAAATTGAATTCCACAAAAAAACTGAATTGTTTTGAAAAAAAACTTGAACTGAAATGTTATATTAGTTTAGTTTTAAAAAACTGAATTCTTTATAAATAAAACTGCGTGAACTAAATTAGACTATAACTTATATGATTGGAAAATATAACTTTCAAATAATTCAAGTAGTTTAAGCAATTTAAAACCCAGTTTAGAGTAGATTAATTTGGTTGAGTTCACTCTACTATGATGTAATTCAGTTCAATTAATTTAAAACTGTTATATTATTTAGTTCAGTTTTGTAGAACTACTTTTAGAGTTCAGTTCAATTTTGCAATAATTTAGCTCAATGCATGCATTTTATCCACTCCTAAAGAAACCTATGGGTTTGTTAAATTTCACATGATATCGTTGTGTTTTTAATGCCTACACCCACTTAATTATTTGAAACACATTACACCGGGTACTCCTCCCAAAAAAGCACATTACATGGTGTATCCTATAAGGAGAGTTACTGTGTATGTTACAAAGGAAAGGATATTGTTTGAGTTGTCAAGAAATTACAAGGGATATCAGTGTATTTTGCTCTTTCAAATAAGTATAAGAAAAAGCATATTGCAACGTTTTGCATCAACATGTTGAGCTTGGAAATTTTTTATCCATAAAGCGTTTAAAACTTGAAAGTATGAAAGGACACAATCTGATGGAATACCCATTTGCTGACATTTCATGATTTCGGTATAGAGGGTCAAGTGATCAGTCAACAAATGTGGAAAAGAGAGCGTCATTTTGTTCTACTGCTTCATTTAATTGATTCTATGGATTTATCGCATACTTCTATAAAATTTAACTGCATAAAGCATTACTATGAAGTTTTGAAATCCCTACTAAATTGGCATCCCAAAGCTTCAAAATCATGTACTTCTAGAGGATGTATTAGAAAGAAAAAGAAAAGATACATCCTATGGATCTATCATTTATTTGATTTGAACATTATTTTGCAGACTTGTCAGACTCCAATACGTCCTATAACACCCAACAACCTTCTAGACTGTATCTGCTGGTCTATATCTGACTCAACCTCAACTGCTTCCATCTACACAGACTCTTTTAGTGTTGAAGATCCTAGTGAAAATCATGCTTCAATATATTTTGATGCAAAAGGGGATGGCAAGGATTCAGAAGCTTCATTTTCAAACTCCACTCGTCCTCTGACAGAAAGGTTGTTATTAACTCCCTGTGAGTAGTGTTACACCTTTTCGTTGGGTAGCAAGATATAACAACATTATTGCTAGTCTTCCAATCTTTTCTTAACATCTATTACAGTGAGAAATCTGAGTTGATATTCAAAAACCATTTCCTCACCATACTCTTCCCAATTGACCGATTTTCCGAGATGGGTCCTTCTTCGAGAACGTTTTTCAGCCATAATGGTTTTACGTGTCTTCAGGTGTTGGATCATATACATGCATTTTATCAGGTACAAAATTTATTCTTTTGGAATGCATGCATTATTATCAGCTCTCTCTAACAATATGGTTTCTGCTTCTATTCTATGTATACTTTATGCTATGATAGGAGAACATGTCCAGGCAGGAAATTGAAGTCGCAATTCATAGTGATTCAAGACATGCTGATAGGCTTCGATCAGTGTACTCAAGTAAGGAAAGAACAGCACATGGGCATGTAATGTTCAAAAGGGTTGAATTCTTGGGCAGTCGTACAAGTTTTGAAATGTTGAAGCGTGTAAGTGGAGAAAACAACTCTAACGTTTATGAGCTATTAATTAGGGCCTAAGGTGATTTCATTTTACAAGATTGAATGGCCAAAAATGGGGAAATTTTAGCTTGTGGATATAACAATGAGAGATTGGGAAATATAGTTGGTTGTTGATGCTAATGTTTTCATTAACAGCAGACTTGGATTAAATATTTGGATCATAAGATCCTTGTAATGAATGTTCTCAATGATATTTTTTATGTAAAGAATTTTCTGCTATGCGCATTGAATTATAATTTTCTGCTAGTAATAATTTTAAGATAGGTTAAATTACAATGTTTTGCTTGAATCTGTCTTTTTTTTATTACTGTAAACATACAAATTTTCTTTTTTTACTGCATAAGAAATGAACGCATTGATATGCAAGATGAGAGCTGTTGATTGTTATAAAGGGAAAGTTACATTCACCATGTTTAAAAAATTCATTTCTGCTGGAGACATTTCAGGAATAAATTCTTTGGAAACTTCTACAATAAATGGAAAATATAAAATCATAATCAATCAAATATTACAAATCATCTTGATGTTATTCCTCACACAAGTTAACTTTCATTAAAGACTATGACTCTTTTTTTATATCAACATTTAATACAGTAAAACAAACTAAAAAAAAAAAACTCATCATAATAGGAAAATAAGAAAAAAGGCTATTAAAACTATCTTTTACATATATTATCTGAAAAATCAAACCAATTCATTGGCGAGAAAAGTTAATGGAAAAAAAATATTTAGGTTAGATACAAAATACGTACACACAACAGTTGATTTTGCATATTCATATTCATAATTGTTCCTGCACCTTCCCATTGTATCTCTAACAATGCATGGACTTTTAGCATTGTCCATACCTAAGAAGAAAGTATGGAGATGCAAGAAAAAAACCAATCCAATCCACTGAAGATATCACAAACTGGAGTAGGAGGTCTTGGAAAGGGATGCTTTGGTGTTGGAGGTCTGAAAGTGATAGGGATCTTGGGAGAAGTTGAGATAGCTCTGGTGCTTTAATAGGTTTCGAGAGTATGCACTGCTTTGAGAAGTGCACTATCCTTCACTCAATTTATTCTCACCCACATGTGAGCTGGCGTAAACATCACTGGTATAGTTGTGAGAATGCTGGAACTGGTTTAGTGGTGCAGGACAGGCTTGCTGGAGCTTGGAGGCTGCTCATCGTGTACATACAACTACGGTTTTTTGGTTTTGCGTGGCATGGGTAAGTTGGGAAAAGGCTACAACAGATGAAGATATGGAAGGGTGGTGTTACGGAAGGACAACAGTAGGTGTATGTTAGGTGCTGGCTTGGATGATGGTTTTTGGTTTTTAGCTGGAAGGGGTGGTCTTGGAAGAACATGCTGGGGTAGAAACGGGTGAGGTTGGTTTGAGTGCAAGAGAAAACATCACTTTTTGGAGCCTGCTGCAGTTGAGAATATATATAAGCACTTTGGAGTTTAGTGTTTGATTTCCTCATGCTTCTGTTGATGGGCTAAGCGACTTGCGT
>Ga0123342_1007048_pt1 | contig 15142 bp, 9 predicted proteins | sample Turbeawhitnodule_FD_89960 | JGI IMG/M metagenome (GOLD analysis project Ga0123342, IMG submission 89960) | Root nodule microbial communities of legume samples collected from Mexico - Turtle bean Mexico white nodule | ecosystem: Host-associated > Plants > Roots > Nodule | place: Mexico: Nepantla... | reverse complement strand
TATAGGCTTTTCTGCTCCAAGGATCTTGGGAAAATATTGCAGTTTAGATTTTGTAAACAGTTTCCACTTTCCATAATTCTTTTTATTTTGCAGAAGATTTGCTTCCAATTCTGTTTCTGGAATTTTGTAGCTTTTATTTCTCTTTCTTCTCCTCAAAATTTGTTTTCTGTTTTGATTCAAAGAAGCAACTTGGACTTTTGCATGTTTGGCCCATTCACAAAGGTAGATGCTTCAGATAATGGAAATTGCTTCCTGCACCCGATCAATTGTGACTGGCACCCGACAAACTTTTTAAAATCCCATTATGCCCTTGTCTTGCGCAGAACAACAACAACACTACGGAAAAAATTATCCGCAAGTCAAATGTCTCTTGCAGATAAAAATATCCGGAGGCCATTCTTCCACAACTGCGGATAAAAAAATCCCAAAGTCAAGTGCCCAATTGTGGATAAAAATATCCATAACCCAGTCCTGAACTGCGGATAAAAATATCCAAAATGCAATAGTAAACTACGGATAAAAACGTGCGGAACTCAATAATGAATTACAGACAAAAATATCCGGTAGGCATGACAAAATACCTTTCTCTGACGATGGTTTCTACTCCGACTTCAGAAGCTGACAGTGGTGGCTGTTGCTCTGCCTATGATGATGAAGCTCACTGATGGTGAAGGAAACCAAGGGAGACGACGGTGGATGACGGTGGTTAAGGGTGGTTGCGGCTGCTGCTGCTACTTCAAGCACAAATGAACAAGAAGAAGAATAGGGTTGGGTGCATGAGATTGGGTGCCTATCACATTTTAAGATTCATTAAAGGTTGGACTTTTCCTATGATTCATTAAGGGTAGATTGGACTTTTCCTATGTGTGATTGGGTGCTAGTTAAAAACACCCTAAAAACACAAAATTACCAAAGATAATAGTTAAGGCCCAAATAAACCCAATTATATGAATATTAATTAAAACAATAGATTTATTTATTATTATAATCCAATAATCTATGATTAAGGCTATTGTGTGTGAATATTAATTAAAACAATGGATTTATTTATTATTATAGTCCAATAATTTATGATCAAGAATGAGATCACGAATTTTCTCAAAAGTGAATCCATCGGATCCCGCTAAACTTGTAACTATTGTAACCGTTCTGGACCAACTGTCAGGCAAAGATAATAGCAGTAGTAAAGTTTGAACTTCATCATCGAACTTATTGCCCACTAACATAAGCCTGACTAAGATCGAATTCATTTTATTAATGTGCTCAGTAACTGAACTGTCTTAACTTCATGCTGCAGCGAAAAACCGCCACACCTCGCGCCTAGTACCACACCGTCACTGCCGCACCAGCAGAAAAATACACGCGCCGTCTCGCTCACCGCAAGCACCTGCACCTGTTCGCCGTGAAACACAATCCGTCGCCTTACTGACGCACTTCGCCGCATTGCCAGGACACGACCCTACTTTGAGCAAGCCACCTGCACAACGTCGCGAGTCGCCACCACTTCTGTTGTGACCCACACCACTGCACGTTGCACCGCCTACTGCGCGCACCTGCCGCAAGTCGCAGGTATGGGTTGTCGCGAATCCTAGGCCATCGTGAAACCCTAACTTTGGGACGTCGTTGTAGCCCCTACGAAACCCTAGCTTTGGAATGCTGCTGCCACCTCTGTGAAACCCTAACTTTGGGACACTACTACAGCCCTGCGAAACTCTAGCTTTGGGACGTTGCTGCCGCCTCTGCGAAACCCTAGCTTAGGGACGCTACTGCAACCACAATTTTCATGTCTCGTCGATTAATTTTGCTAATCGGATCTCTAGTGTGTAAAGAACCAAGCTCTGATGCCACTTGATGGAAAAAACGCACGCGGAAGCAATACACACAATCACAAATCAACTGTAGAAAATAAACAACACATAACTTAACGTGGTTCAGTCGCCAACTACAACTTACATTCACATGGGCAACTATTAGGTTTTCATTCTATCCTGTTGCACCCCAATTACAAGTACAATGATATCTTTAAATAGAGATTATAAAAGGGACACAATGATTAAGCTCACTCACTAAACATGGTATCTAGTCAGCCTAACCCAATTGGTTCTGGCTTCATACCTAACATCCTAAGCATCTTGAAGACACACAAAAGAAAGTCATTGGTGATGAAAGCAAGATGTCAATGCACCATACACTTAACATTTGGTCCCATATGAAAATGATTGATCTAATTTTATTCAAAAACATATATGTTCTACCTATAATTCTTCTCCCCACTATACAAACCTCAGATACGAGGCTTTCCCTCATACAGTAAACTTGTTTGTCTTCATTATCTTCTATTCATGTTTTGATAGATAAAGTTTCACACGGAGACTTAAGAACATGAATAAGACATAACAAGTATATTGTATCGGGAAACCTATGATAATTGGGGTTTGAATAGTGGAGAGAAGGGTTGTATGTAGAACATGTACCTTTTTTAATAATAATTGGTCAATAGAAAACATTTTTAATAAAATTTTCAATAAAAAGTGTAACAATCACAAGAACAAGTAATCACAATAATACATAACAATAATCACAATTGATAACTAATTTAGATCAGAAATATTTCCATTAATTGTTTTGATGTTCAAGAAATTCAAAATGGTGCAAAAATAAATAAAACTCTTTTTGGAATTTTGTCAAACAATTAGAATGCATAATAGATTATAAATATATAGTATGTTATTGTTAACGTTAAATTTAATCGAAACTCACATTCTTTCCAATTTAATATTAAATTCAATCCACAACTATACTTAAACGTTAATTCCTTATTAGAATGAGTCTAAGTTTTCCTTTTAAGAGTTAATTTCCTGAGTACTTAATAAGTAAGCTTGCTTTCACAACAAAGGTTTAAGACAACTAATGAGTCAATCTTCATTCCTAGATACAAAATTCATTAGGTATTTTGATTAAATTCTACATTAAAAAAGATATTTTCCAATATCCAATGAATCAAATAGATGATCACACCACAACAAGCATTAAACATAAAAACAAAATACTAACTTTGAATGCAAAGACATATATATAAATATAAACAATACCAATTACACGAGAATTTAGTTAGTTACATCTAATTCCAACGAAATGGGTTTAACTCTTCATTATTACGAAGAACCCAAAAAAAAATGAACAATGGAGGAAGGAGAACTCCAAGGAAACTTGAGCAACTCCAAGGTCTTCAAAATTGAGCTCCTCACTTCAACCAAACGAAAAAACCTCGTTTCACTTAAAAATAAGAAAAAATAAGCCAAGGGTGACATGTTAACAAAAGAAACCTCCAACATATCTATCATGAGGAGTTCTCTGTCTAACTAGCACTCAACACAATTCACCTAGTGTCCAAAGAAGCCACCACTAGCTATAATAAATAGACGTAAAAGTGTAATTATCATTAAAATTTGGAAGCTAATATGCTCAACGTAAAAATAGTGGCGAGTGTGTAGGACACAAGTGGTGTGTTTTTTTTTGCGTAGGCCTAACCTACATGTTGCCTACACAAAATTATATTTTATATTATTTATTTAAAGAAGCGTGTGCTTAGCCTGCATGTTGACCACACAATTTTTAAATAAGCATGGACTTACCTTACATGTTGTCCACATAAAATGATATTTTATATTGTTTATTCAAATAAGCGTGGGCTTAGGCAACGGATTGGTCACACAATTTTTAAACAAGCATGAGCTTAACCTTCATAATTTTATTACATGTTTAAATTTATTTTAAATATATATATATATATATATATTATGTTTGCGTTTTTAAATTATTATTATTATTTATAGTTACAATTGTGACCGTTCGATCCACACAATTTTTTTTAGTTTATGTCCATATAAATCACACTTATCCACACTTTATTTAATTTTTTTTAATAATGAAGGCTTAGAGGACACTATTTAGCATTCACAACACCACCTTCACTTTTTTTTTTGCAGCTAATTTTTCTTTTTGACGTAGTGACTAGAAAGCTTGAATTTGCAATCTTTAAATTTATTTTTCTTCGAACTTGTTTAAGAATCTAATTTGAAAGTATTTCAACATGGGTTAGTAAAAACAAATTAAAACATAATAAAAAAATATTTTTATTCAAGACAATATGTTATTATGCAAACCTTGAGATTTTCAATTATTCAATTCGTTTCTATTTAAAAAAAAATTTAAAGATATTCACAATATATCACAACTGAAAATCTGCTTAAGAAAGATAATTATAAAAGAAATAACAACAAATATTTTTGTTTTCTAAAAAGAGTTGTAAATATCTTTTTCTTCAGCAAAACTTACAAATAAAATCTTTTGTTTTCATATATTATTGAATAAACATATTTTTAACAATATATGTATTTTGAAGATTTCGTTTTTCACAATTAAATGCTTTAAAATCAATTTGCTACGTGTTAAATGTGTTCAGCATACCATCTGTTATAAACGATCTATCAGTTCGTCCCTCATGAAAAAAAGTTATAAAAGTTCAAAAAATTGTAAACATTCTTAGGATCTACTGTATATTGTAGTTGTATAAAACATTTATATCATTCAAATCAGAAATAGAATAATCCATCTAAATTTCTTTTATGAAATTAACAAGTCTTATCAGATCATCTTTGAAAACATATAATACACGTTCAAAAATTATAATATATGATAGTTGTACAACATATTACTAAAACATTTAAAATATAAATAAATTATTCAAAAGATTGTCTAGTGTCTAAATAATTCTAAACAGCATAGATACTATATTTATGTTTATTTATATTTTAAAAAAGAAATCAATACAATAAAAAATGATATATTCTAATAGAAAATATATAATAATAAAAAATATTCTTAATATATATATATATATATATATATATATATTCTATATACAACTGCTTTTATATATATATATATGATTAACTCCTTATTTTTATAATTATAATAAAATAAAGATACAATCAATTATTAAATCAAACTTAAAAATATTATATATAACTACCTTATTTATATCAGATAATAATTATACTATTTAATTTAATTATGTATTTAAAAATATACTTATTTTAGTTTAAAATATTCTTTACTATTTTAATTATACTGATTAATATTTTTTAATTTTAATTAAATTAACTTTGTTAATAAGAACTTAAAAAAGTATTAAAGAATGTCAAACATTCAAAATTGACAAATATTTTACTGGATTAAATAGTCTGAATAGTATTTGAAGGTACTAAAAGAATATATTCAAACCCTTAGTATCCTACCAATATTAGGCTATATTTTCATTTTTGTTTTAGGATTTAATTTTAATTGATCTTTTACATATAACTTTATTGATGCAAAGATCACAGACTTTTATTCTAAATTTGAAATGATTTTAATTAATTTTATAAATTATTTATTTATGTTAATATATTCATTATAGATTTATTTTATTTCCAATATATTATAGATGTATATGCTAGACAATTTTATACTTGATTTGGTTTCCTTTAATTTTATACATGTGCACAGATGCACATGTGTCCACCTTCAAGTAATTTTTTTTCTAAAATGAAAAATCATATTCATTATAAATTAAGAATTTTATTTTAATTAATTTTAATTATTATAATTAATTAATTAAATTTAAAAAGTATGCATAATAAAATAAATTATATTAATAAATATATAATTGGTAACTAAAAATAACTACACGATTATCTATAAAAATAACTTTTTATTAATAATTATAGATAATAATTGTTGAAATAAAAAAATATTACTAAATTATAATTTTTTACTAAAAATAATTATAAAAATATTTTTTTTATTAAAAATAATTATAAAAATATTTTTTATTAAAAATAATTATAAAAATATTTTATTAAAAATAATTATAATTCTTTTTTATTTATTAAAAAATAAATAATCTTTTTTTTTCTTTTTGACAAAAAATTATTATTAGTAATATAATTTGAAAATAAATTATGTTATTAAATTATTAATTGATCTTTATTAAAAATAATTAAAAAGTAAATATTTTATTTTATTTTATTATAAATAATTTTTCTTTGAGTAAGTATTTTTTTATTGTGGATAATTATTTAAATTTTAAAAAGTAATTATTTAAAAAATAAAATTATTAGAGATTGCATGTACAAAACAGGTGTATTCTCATAGATGAGTTAGTCAACAGTTTTATTTTGAATTTATTTTTCGATTTTTTTAAATAATTCCATTTATGAATTTAAATAATTAGTTTTTAATATTTAAAATTTAAATTGGTAGGTAAATTAATTTTATCCATAATAAAACATTTCTTATAATATAGTTTGACTATTAGAAGACTCTTTTTTCAACTTTCAAAATGAAGAAATCTAAGGATTTTATATATTAAAGCTTAAACCTATATTCTGATAACAAAATTGAGAAATTTCATCACAAACTTATAAACTTAATTAATGACATAGTAACAAGAAACGAGTCAATAATTATGATTTATTATTGTATTTAATATTATAGAATATAATATTTATTTTTATTAAACTAAATTTAAATTATTATTAATAATAAAAATAATCATGAATGGAGTTTCCTGTACTAAATTTTGTCTCCTATTAAATATTCCTGGTTCCTTAACCTCACCAAAGCCAAGATTTTGTGTGGGAGAACGTTTTGTTTATTACCGCCAAAACTGCAAGTTTTATACCCTAGTTCAAAAATTCTCCCGCGTTCTTTGTTACATCCTTTTTAACACAACCAATTCTGCACCATTTAATCTGATCTGATCTGAGAGGTACAACAGATGGCCGGGAAGCAATCCAAAGTCAGAAAGCCAGAGGCGTTTGGGAAGGGAAAGGTCACTCCTAATCAGATTGCTTTCATCGTTGACAGATACCTCTGCGACAACAACTTCTCCTCCACCCGCTCCACCTTCAGAATCGAAGCTTCTTCCCTCATCTCCAATTCACCCATTCACGAGGTATCCCTGCACCCCATTTTTTTTTCCGAACTATATGTGTTTGTATCTTCTTCTTCCCTTTGGTTTTTATTCTTTTTTATGCAGATTTGACCATCTGGAACTTGCTTCGTTTTTAATCTTAAAGTTGGGTTTTTATTATTTAGACTCTCTCTCTCACCCCTCTTGTTTTCTATCCATTCTAATGAAGATTTAAGCATCTGGGTGAAGTTGGGTTTTTATTATGTAGATTCTATTGCTATTGTTTTTCCATTGCTCTTGTTTTCTATCCTTCCTTATGAAGATTTAAGCATCTGGGTGTTAGTTTTTTTTTTTAATTGCTTTTTCAATTTTTAATTTTTAACTGTAGATATGTTCAAGTGGGTATTTTAGATTGACGATAAATTTGGGTTTTTCAGGCACCGAAGTCTTTGTTGACTTTGGGAGAGATGTTGGATGAGTATATCTGCCTGAAGGAGCAGAAAGTGATGTTGGATCAGGAGCGGGTTGTTGTAGAGCAAGAGAAGAACCGGGTTCAGATGTTGTTGCAAGGCATGCAGAATGTAATGACTGCTTACAATGCTAGTGGAAACCTCTCTGCTACAGCGCCTGCTGCAAAATCAGCTGTAGCGATTACTCAACCCATATATACTCTCAAATCTCAACCAGGTAAAACCTTTACCCCGCCTTAGCTGTTTTTCTTGATATATGAGCATGTTGTTTGATAATTTTTCTTCTTGGAGAAATTTAAGTTCTCTGATGCAGGAATTCCCTAATTGATTGATTAATCAATACTCAAATCATGTTTTAAATATTAGTAAATAAAGGCAACTAATTATAATTGTAATTGCAATTGTATGTTAGGAGACTTCAATTTGGGTTTCTTACCCAGGTTTTGGTTAGGAAGAGTGATGTAGAATCATAGATATCTAAAGTAGAGGAGAGTGAAGAGTCCTGATTGACTTGGTTGTTTTGCATTATTTTCAGTAGATCAAGCATGTCTTTTCGGTCATTAGATATTTTTGCTGTTATCATAAACCTGTTTAAGCTAGGAATGAGCATACTCATTTATATGCTGCTTAAGAACAGTTATCAACTTCCTTAAGTGTTGGATATGAATGTAATTGATTAAAACCCTTAAGCACCAAGTTGAAATTTGAAGGGGTATTTGTCCACCGAGATGTGCTCGGTTGAGTAGGTGAAAAGTCAAGACTGGTGGTTGGAAATTTGGAAAGGAAGTTAGTTTACCTTTGCCTGGTTAAGCATGATTCTCCATTTTTCTACTGTCTCATTTTCCACTAGTTCAACCGCAATGGCTATTTCAGGCTATGTTAGTGACTTACTTATTGACTTTGCTCCTTTTGTCTTAGGACTTCATACTTCTGTGCAAAGCAAATCAAATACACTGTCACTGCCTCAATCTAGCAATTCAAATGCTGGGAGTGGAAACATCTCAACGCAAACAGTGACTGTATCTGACAGAAAGAGAAAGGATACGACTAAAGCTGTGGATGATCCTTTGACTGCTAAAAAACCTCGTGGTAGATCATCCAGCAGGAAAATTATTGTTCAAGGTATGGTTATCTCATAACTTGGCCATGTGTTATAATTATTGGGTAATCTAAAGAGATCATCATATGCATTTTTCTTTATCTCTATTCTCAGGTCAAACTGCTCTGCTACAATCTGATAATGCTGTCAATAATACAATGGTAGCTCAGCCTTCTGCCATTCAATCTTCATCTGAGAACTGCATACCCAGGGACTCACAAGTCCAGGGATCCAATGTTGCTAAATGTTTATTCAACCGGCCTACAACTTCTGTTCCAAGTAATTCACCAGTTCCAAAGACACCTCCTAGAACAAAATCTTCTCACAGTGATACACATATATCCCCTGCTGAGATTTCTTCTGTAGCGGTTACACCCAATTGTTGCACTGTAATTTCAACGAAGAGAGTTATGGTCAGCCCTGCAAAACAGATGGCTTACATAGAGATGAGTCGTTGTATTTCTCCTGTCAAGACAAATTCAGAGAAGATAAGTAAGAGGGATCATGTTAGAAGCAGGTTGAACTTTGATGCTGCTGATGTGCCTGGGAGCTTGGACAAACCATTCTCCAATGAGATTTCTACATCCAAGTCTGAAAAGGAATTGGACATATTTGACATTGATTTTCCTAACTTCGATGCCTTAGGGATGGACTTCTCCTTCACAGAAATGTTAAATGATCTAGATTTTTCTTGTGAAGGCATAGATTTTTCTTGCCATCCAACGCCAAGTCCTTCACTGGATAATGCTTCAGGGTATTGTTTTTTGTTTATTGCTGAAGGTCCTACTTTGTTATCAATCCCAACTCTTCTATCTGATGTACTGTTGTTTAACAGGTCATCTCATGAATGCAATGATAATCATGCTACACCTGAATTATCAACTGTGGCTGAAGTTATATGTGAGAAAGACATGAAAGTACTAGGTAAAAAGACTAACTCTATTAGTTTTGTAAGTCAAATAGTTCATAGTTTACTGAAAAACTTTCATATTGCAGGTCCTGATTGTTTGTCTGCAATGAAATCTGTCACAAAAAGCATAACAGTTATAAGCCCTGGTGAATTTTCTTTTCAATCTTTCTGTTCATTTTTCAGAAGTTTTCCATTCGTATAAATTTTCTTTACTGATAAGCATTAACATGTTTTGTAATGTCCAGAGAAAAACCATCCGCAGTCTGTGGATCAGGAAAATTGTACATAAAAAGTGACCCTTTGAAGAATGACTCAGCCTGACTTGTTAGCGCGAGCTCACTGCCGGAGATGTTTATATCTATTGTTCCAAGAATTGTTCGCTGACGTTGCACTTAATTTATGATGATAACCCGCTATTCATTTATACCTTTAAAGCTTAACCTATTTTGTCACCCTTAAAAAGTGATTGTAGATAGCTTCCTACCTTGTTTTGGTTTATTATAAGGATTAATCTCATTGGGGTTACATTTTGATATCCATTATGGTTATCAGCCTAGTATTGAAGTCCCAGTCATTTAATCAATTTCTGGTTCTCTGTCGTGACAGTTGAACTTTCATGTAAAAGAGGGAAGGGGAAGACCAATTATGCTGGGATTTAAATTTATCAGGAATCTTAAAATTGATTACCATGATTGTACTCTCTTGTACTTGTTAACTGTTGCCAAAAAACAAGATAGTAATTGGTAAATTTATTCACTAGCTCTGTTTAGTTCAAATTATTTAAATAATGTATCTTCTACCCTAATCATTCAGTACTGGTTTTAATTTAGTTGTGGTAATACATTGGTGCATTTATGTCAAGTTTCATCCACTCTAATAACTGAGAGGCTCATCTAAATTCATGTAACTTGTCTTGCGGCTTAAAAAAGTTCCCAGTGTTTTGATCGTGTTACATATACCCAGGTCATCCGGAGTTCTCAATGAAAGCATTGTGCAACAGTTTTTTCAAAGATACAAAATTTATCATGTAACATTTTACGTAATTTTGTATCAGTATAGACAGGAAAGATTTGAAATTAACTGACACGATTGTATCCAATTTTGAAACATGTCAAATATAAAAAGGTTTTGTTCTAAATAATCTGAAGATTGTTGGCATTAATTTTTTCTTTGCATCAAAGAAGGGAAAGGGAGATAAAATGAGTCTTTCTTTAAAACCACATGATTGTATTGCTTTGGAAGTTCTGATTTGGGATAATCATCATGCACAAAGTCTACGCTTTTGCATTAACATATCATTTAAGCCAAGTACTTTTCCACCTTCTCTACCTCATCTACGCTTCCAATGTATAGTGGCACACGTTGATGAATCTGTCCATAAAAGATAAAAGAATGAGTAAGACTATGCAATATAACACTTGCCACTAACTTGGAAAGCGTTTAGAGACATAAAAAAAATCCATTTGTACTTACCTCCACCGGTTGAATGTCCAGTATTCTCTGATGGCCATCTGAACCTTTTCCACCAGCCTGTTCTACAATGAAGCTCATAGGAGCACATTCATATAGAAGCCTGAGCTTCCCATTTTTGTTTTTTTTGTCTCTGGGGTACCCGTAAATGCCACCATATAGAAGTGTCCTGTGGAAGTCTCCTACCAAGCTACCAATGTACCTTGCAGAATAAGGCTTCCCACTAGGACCAGGGTCCTTGAGATCATCAATATATTTCTTTAAGTTGTCATCCCACAACTGATAATTCCCTTCATTGAAAGCATAAATTTTGCCTGCTCTTGGTATCTGGAGGTTTTCCTGAGTCAAAACGAATTCTCCATACATAGGGTCCAGTGTAAACACAAACACTCCTTTTCCAAGTGTGAGAACAAAGATGATTGAGCTAGAGTACATGCAGTAACCAGCTGCAAGAAGGTTGCTTCCAGGTTGGCACACGTTCACAACACACCTTTGTTCTGTTGTGCCAAGCTGCAAATTAGCAATATGCATAATGTTAAGGACTGAATTTCACTAACACTCCGTTTTTGCAAATGGATCCTTTTATTCTTCCTTTTGATGATAAAGTATAAGGCAGGGAGGGAGGATGGTTGTTCCATGGATGTAATATTTTCCAAGTCTGAATTAGAATCATTAGTAGGAACTGAATCCAAAATCTTCATGGTACATGTTTGATCTTTCTTATTCTCCAACCTTTTGATAGATTATTTTCAGTAACAGATTACATTATCTTAGCATCTTATGGATTCAATTGAATATTAGAAGAATTGTAATTTACTTTTTATCCAAAGTAACATGTTTTCCACTCGATTCACTGTCACTTTGTTTGGGACAATATTATAACAAGATAACGAATCACGCGAAAGCCAAAAATCGAGCAATTTTTCAGTTTTCTTTTAGCTAAACCTTAATTATCCACAGTTATTACATTTTCCAAGATGCGCGCAGATTACATTTTATTTGGGCCATTGTCAACCCTTTGTTAATTAAATGAAATAAACCATGGAATACTTACTGTGGAGTCATCACCAATGTCAGCAAAGCATTCATCATTGGGGCTGTATATTCCAAAAATGGATCCAGTTGACACTGCAGCATCAATATTGGATGACCCATCAAGTGGGTCAAACACTACAATGTAGTTGCCAGAATAACTCTCTTCTACTGCCACTGGCACATCCTCTTCTTCTGATGCTATTATTCCTGTCCTCCCACTTGACCTCAAGCAGTTTGAGAAAACCTGATAAATGCAAAACCAATACTTTGGTGGTTAAGCATATAAATAAAGCCTTTACATTCAAGGGCCCATAAATTTGCTTACAAATATTGACAAATAATCCCTTGTAGTCTAGTCCTTTAGGATACATCGATATGTTTTTACAATTTTAATTTGGGAAAAATCAAACTCACTGAATTGAACCAACAGGGAGAAAAACAATAGGAATATTGTAATTCCAACACTGACCTCATTTGAAACAACATCAAGCTTTTTCTGGTCTTCCCCTTGAACATTCACAGCTCCTTGAACCCCAGTGAGGTTGGAAATGTTAGCTCTTTGCACCAAAGAAGCAATCTGTTTGCATGCCATGGAAATACTAGACAGCACAATAGTGAGTTCTGCATCAATCACTCCAGCTTGCTCTTGCTTCAGCAACCAGCTAGTTAGTGTTTGAAGCTCGTATCCACTTCTTTTCTTCGTTTCTGTGGTTGCTTGCCCCACAGCCATGCAGCTGACACCAGACCCACCCACATACCTTCTCCTGCTACTTGAACTTGATAGCACTGATTTGGTGTCAAAGACACATAGTTGGAAGGGACACAGGCGTGAGGGGGAACAAGGCTTTGAGATAATCAACTGGGAGGATGCTGTTGCTGCTGCAATTGCAACCATGGTTGATGCAATGTTTTATTTTTTTGGTTGTTGATTTTAGCACTATGTTGCTAGTGGTGGTTACATGGATTGTGTTCTAAGGCACTGATGAGAGCAAGAGATGTGAGGCAGGGAATGATTTGTGATTCTACTGGTCCCACTTATCTTCTTCGTATAGTTTTCCTTTTTGTGATTGTGATTACTTGCTGATACAAATTGCAGTGCCACGATACTTTGTATTTTTGTTGCTCGTGTAGCCTAATCGAAACCAAATGTGATGGATTTTTCGGCTAAGACTGAAAGGTAGTGAGGTTAAAATTTTTCTAGAACAATTTGTTAACGTTTAAAAAAATATTATTTATTAAAATAAGGTATTTTCTATTAATTTCTAGTAAGATAATGTCAATTGCAATTATGAAATGGGGCATGTTATTTAAAAACTAAAATTGCATGCATGTCTAAAGAAACCCTTTTTATGAAAGTATAAATAGGTGTCTTTAAACATTTTCATAAGAACGTTTATGTGATAGGTGAACACAATTTTTGTTTAATATAACTAAAAGAATAATTAAGAGGGTTTTTTTTATAGTAACGGTTATTATCATTACAAAAAATTATTAAATATCAATTATTTTTATAGAAAAAAATTAATTATTATATTCATTAAGTTAATTATTTCATAAATTACAAAACTATTTAAAATGATTTATATTATTAATATAAATTTATAAATTAATTTTTAAATTAGTATCTAACTTTATCTATCAAATTTTTAACTACTAACTATTATTAAATTTATAACCATTTTTTATAGTTACTAAATCCCCTTGGTATTACATAGAGCCTTGCAACCTGAATGTTATCCAAGTTTTCGTTTCTTCATCAGTGAACATTAATGTTGCCACCTGTCCCACCACTTAAGAGAAACAATCTTTATTTCACAAGGGGAAAACCACTGCATGTGATCCAGATGATTTTGTTCTTAGCCATTTCCATTTTCGTCCATGGCACAATACTTTCGAGGTGATCATATTTTGATACTCTCCTCCACTTTACACTCATAATAAAATATTAATAATAAAAAAATTTATAAAAATAAATAATGTTCTTAATGAAAATTTAAATAATATTTAAAATTAAAAAAAAATAAAAAAATAATATTTAGTAGGATGTAGAATGGAACAGTGTCAAAAAATCATTTTCTTAGTTTCAAATAAACTTTCAAACTATTCTTGATTAAGTTCTACTATTTCCTTTAACCTTTCCCCTTCCTTTGGTGATAACAGAACATGGTCACCAATTTCTTCTTTTCTCGCATGTGGTCAACTTTGCCTTTTGCCACTGAGAAAACCTAGTTTCAGACCTTTTGTACCTGAGTATGTTAACAGAAAGCTTAGTATTCCCTATTTGGATGCGATTTATTTCCTTCTCCAACTGTCTTTCATTTGCTAAAATATTTTGAGCATATCATATTCCCTATAACTATTGGAAAAGTTGGAGAAGAAAAACGTTGTAGAATTCCTTGATCTCTTGCTATAGAAGGTGTGAGTCTTGGTTTCTTGTCTCCACTACAAGAAGCTTGGTTGACCTTGATTTTAAATTGTTCACAATGATTTACTACTTAAACTTTATATTTTATAGTTTAGATTTGTCATATCCAAGATGTTATTAGAGTGGGTTGAATCATTTGTAAGTCGACTCAAACATCACATGAAGCATAGTGTTTGCCATGAAGATGCAAAACAAACAACTACAAATTTTTTTTTATTAGACAACAATGAAAAATCGTGACCTAAATAGTAAAAATCGTTGCTTAAGTTTAGACAACGAATTTCTAGTCGTGGTCTAAGTGGTCATGGGTTATACTTATAAGCAACATTTTTTTTTGTTTAGGCAACAAAATTTGAAAATCTGTTTCTTAAAATATGACAACGGACAACACTTTTAGGACCACGATCTTTTAAGTGTTGTCATTTACATTTAGGCCACAATTATTTAACAAATGAAGCTGTGTTTGGATATGTAGGGATATCGTGTGCGGAAGCGTGATAATTTCAACCAAAGATTATGAGAAATTAAAGTAACAAGTAAAGTGAGAATGATACCAGAATTTTTAGGAGGAAAACCCCTTTAAATAGAGGTAAAAAACCACCGGCGAGAGAGCCAAAACTTTCACTATAATGATACTGGGAGTACAATGAACTCCTCTCAGACTAATAGATAAATAGCCCTAAAACAAATCCTCTCTATATGGGTTAAACACTTACACCCAAGAACAGAAATAGAGAGTATATGAAAAGAGAGAGGAAGCAAGTGTGTGTTGCTT
>Ga0123342_1007046_pt1 | contig 15143 bp, 7 predicted proteins | sample Turbeawhitnodule_FD_89960 | JGI IMG/M metagenome (GOLD analysis project Ga0123342, IMG submission 89960) | Root nodule microbial communities of legume samples collected from Mexico - Turtle bean Mexico white nodule | ecosystem: Host-associated > Plants > Roots > Nodule | place: Mexico: Nepantla... | reverse complement strand
CAAGGGTGGTTAGTGCCTCTATGTCCTCGGTACCCTTTTTTCTGATAACCACTCCAGATGGTACCCCCCCCCCCCCCCCCAAAAACCCTCAAAACCCGGAGGGGGCCTCCCCCCTGGGCCGGAAATTTTCTGGCTCTGTGGGGGGGGCCCCTGCGGTTTTGGGGGTTTGGTGTTGGGGGGGGGGGGGGTACCATCTGGAGTGGTTATCAGAAAAAAGGGTACCGAGGACATAGAGGCACTAACCACCCTTGACTCATAACTTGACACTGCTTCCAGCGACGACTTTAGAGAAGTGGTGGCCTCAGATAGCTCATGCTCTAGCCGAGATATCTTCTCAACCTTTCGGTTGCGGGTATCAGCAACTAACCGAGCTAACACAACCCTCGACATTGTAACTCGATCGAGGCTGAGAGCAGTTCATTCTCAGACACCGAGGTAAGGAGGTTCTCGTCATTCGGTGACAACTCGATACAAACACTTTGGAGAATTTTGAATCTCCACCAAAGAGCGCCATGGGGTGATCGACAACAGTGGTTTTGGGTGTGGGAGCTCTGGCCTGTGAAGGGCTCTCGAGCCGGTTAGGAGAACGATGAGGGAGTCGTCGCGAAGTTTTGCTCAGTGACCGGGTGGTGGTGGCAATGTCCCTCTTCTCCCTTTTCTTCTCTTTAGGGGCAGTGGAGGGTCCAACCCCAAGAGTGGAAGGGTTGCCAACAGCAACCGTCTCTAGACTTCCTTTGGCCCTGCCGAACGACTTATTGCAAAAGGCAGTCAAGATGTCAACCGCCTGAGGAGACTCTCTTGCCATAATATCTGCAACAAAGAAAATTTATTAGTTAACAACGCATACCGACCGAGGATTAAAGCGATAAATAAAACAAGCATACCCTAAAAATCATTTCACCTCTGGGACGACTTATATACAAACAAGATCTTTCGGGAAGGAAGCCTTCTCTGGAGGCTATCAAACAAATCATAAACCTCCCACTCCTCGGCACTGGCGGCTGGACAAGGCCATTGCCTGAAGCGAGTAGGGGTCTTGGTCCAATATAAGGGAAAGTTGGAGCGTCCGAGCTCGTAAAAAAAGAGCTCCCTACCGTCGGGCTCGATGAAAATTTTGAAAATTTTTCCCTTAAGAGATGATGTCTATCCTTGAAGGAGTCAATGGAAGACGAGTCCCTATAGACAAAGATGAACTTTGTCACCTTGGAATCAACCCAGTCAAATCCCGAACTATGGGATGACTTTTCAAAAGGATCTAACCAGAATTTTAATTTTGGATGCATTAAAAAAATAAATGTATTGGTTGCGAAAAAATATATTTTTAATGTTTAAAATAGTTAAAAATATAATCATTGAAGAAAGAAATGAGTTTTTACAAAATAAAAATTAAAAATTAAAAATTAAAAATGTTTAGTTTAAAATTTATTTTTTTTAGGAATGAAGAAAATAAAAAATTAAACCCTACAACAACATAAAAGTTGAATCTATAAACATAAATTAATATTTAATTTTATTATTATTGATGATGTAATCATGTTAACACGTATAAGTATATGTATAAGTATGAGTTATTCTCATAGGTGATTTGATAATATGTTAAACAAAATTTATATTTGAAAATGAGCATGTATCCATATATTTTAATAAGATATGTGTATCATCCTAATATATTAAACTGAAAAGATGCTTTTAATGTATGTTAGTTTTTAATAAAACATGCTTAATATGTATGACTTTCTTTGTAAAACATAGTGTGATATGTTACACACTATTAATTAGATATATGTTTGAGAGCTCACATCTTGTTAATAATGTTTTAGTTTACAAAGTTCAATTGGGGATTTTTTGAGATTTTTTCTTATAATAAATACTATATGTTATATATATATATATATTATTTGTGTTGGGTATACTAAGAATTGTATTTTTCAATGTAAAATAAAATATTTTATACAAAAATATTAGTGCATTATATTCATATATTAGTTTATACCTACTAATATGCATGTTAGTTTATACCTACTAATATGCATGTGAGATGAGAAAACTTTATCCTAGTTTTATTTATTTTTTATGACTATATATACATACTTTTCTTTTATCCTTAACAAAAACACAATTAGAATATAATATACTAAAAGTGTTGATATTATTAAAATTAAAACACCGATCTTGCTCTATAGCTTTCTTAGTTCTTACGCCACTTTTCTTGATTCTTACGTTAACTCTAAATCTTAATTATTGATTTATTTTTTATTTATTAATATATTAGTCATTATGTTTAATTTTCCATGTAAATCTAATTTATGCATTATTTATTGAAATAATTAGTATTTAGCTTTAACTTCAATTCAAAGATAAATCACTACAAGAAAAAGTTCTCAAAGGCTTAAACAGTATTTTTAATGATTAAAAGCTTAAAAACAGTTTTGTTCCTTAGACATTTTTTTTGTATGGAAGGAAAAAAAAAAAAGAAAAGATGTTTTTTTTAGTAATTTCGTTTTGGAAAACAATCCTACAAATAAAAATTGAAAATTGTTTTAGATAAATACAAATGGTTGTCTTTAAATAATTCAAAGGGGAATTTAAAATCATATTTAATGTTTTCTTATGATTTTTGATATTCAATTCCCATGAATTAAGAAGTAACACAATTATGAGTATATGGTAAATTTGACTTAAATTCATTTTTTATCCTATAAATTTTTTAATATGTAATTTTATTTCCTATAAATTTTAAAAATAAAGTATTTTTAATTTAGTTTTATTATATTATTTAATTATGAATAAAAATGATAACGTGTTTTAAAACATATGTCAAAACTTATTATCAAATAATATTCATATTTTACGTAAATAAATCTATTATTACATACAATTCAACATTTTTATTATAAATTAAATAAATAACGTATCAGAATTGGGTATTTTATAAAAATTGAAAACTAGAAATCCGAAAAATAAAAAAAGGGATAATCTATTTTTTCAACCGCTTGACACTTACATTCTTCTCCTCTCTTCTCCAAGGTACCATTCTCTTCCACTCGCTGTTTGTTTCCTTCTTCATGTTCTTTCCTTTCCGTTTTTCTTTTCTTCATTTTCTTTCCCTTTCCGTTTTTCTTTGGACTCCGTTAGTAGCTCACAACTTCATTAATTTCAATGCATAATTTTTCAAACAGAGTTTTCCAAGGTTTTTTTTGGTAGGGATTCGTTTTTGTCTACTTTTATTCGAATTATTTCAGAACTGTTTACCTAGAAGTTTTTTCGCATTAATTTGTGGATGTGAAATTCTCCAGAGTTAGAATCAGGGTTTTGGAATTGTAAATAAATTTGACATTTTTCTACGTAGATTTTACATGCTTTGGTATTTATCCTCTTATTTTATTCCTTTAATTATTTGTGATCTCAAAAATCAATAATTTTTCCAGTTGATCAAGCCACTTGAGGATTCTTTGCATACAGTGGTTGAAGAGCTAAGCCATGTCTACCAAAATGAGGTAATGCAAGCAAAAATCTATATGTTAATTTGCTTATATAGTTTGTGACAAGAAAATTCTTAATACTAGTTATTGCATATTATATATTATAGAGAGATAAAATGAAGAATCTCTTCTTGGTGGTGGAGTAATGGTTTTATGAGGATAATAGGCTTAATTGATAATGTGTCACGGTTGTTAAGAGCTAATAATAGTAGAGGGAATGAGGAGTTAGTTACATAGAGATATTTAGCCAAGTTTATTTATAAAGGAATGGGAGGAAGGTGGGTGTTTTTTTTTGCAAGTGGGCTGAGAGAGTGTCTCTGGCTTGGGTAAGTTATTCCTTTCTCATGTTCCTTCTCTTTACAGATACTAATAATACGAACACAGATAGTTCTATTTCTTTTCTAAATGTGATATTGTTAAAATATAGTCAAATACTCAGTATTTTTGTGTTTTCTACTTTATTTTTTGGTTGATACGAAAAGAAGCCTTGATATATTTGAGGAACACATCATAAGTAAAAAAATTAAGATGGTAGGCTACGTTAAGCTGTAACATATTTTGTGGGCACTTGTCCTTTTCTTAGGACTTACAATGCTAGGGAGGTGCCTTAATTTCCATGGGACATTTATTTGTGAAGTTGGAGGAGAGAAACACTTTTTGGTTCAATATTATTTATAGACTGTGTGTGTTTCATTTTGTTAGAATTCAACCTAATGGAGGTTTAGCCCAAAGCAAAATATTTTCCTTTCTTGTTTGTTATCTTCTTAGTAATGCATGCCGTGACTTCCCAAAACAGACACAGCCTATTAAGTTAGAATGAGGTTGTATAACATTTCAAAATCTTGGTCTGGATTTTGCACAAATAGAAAATCTATGGTGTGCATACAAGTAATGTTTTGTTGATTGTGAAGCCTGGACTGGAGTGATATGCTGGCCGGGAGATTCAGAATTAAAAAGGATTGCTCCCCAGGTTTTAGAGTTGTTTAGAAGCCACTTTGGGTATTTCAAGTTCGTGATTGGGTTGTTAATAGTGGTTCCTGTGCTGTCCTAAGTTAAGCAAGTTATTTTCAAGATTTCAGTTCAGATGATTAATTAATCATGCCATTTTGATGCTTGGTATGATTGTTGTAGTACCTTCAATAAATAATGTTGAAGAGGAAAAGATTGCACTGCAGGGAATCAATGGGCATTATTCTATGTTTTACAGAATATTAACTATATTTAGGTAAGTTAGAGGGGACGTTGTTATTGAAATAGAAGGGAAACCAAGAAAAAGTGGTAGCTTGTAATTTAGGAATTTATTACAGGGGAGGGGAGAGCTTCAGTTTTTCTGGAAGGTTACTATCCTGGGAATTATAAAATAATTTCTAATTTCACTAGATAGTTGGCATAATGTGGCAACCAAAATGGCTTTAGGTGGATCATAATAACCAGTGTTGAATTATATTGTTGTGGTAGATGCTCAATTGGAAAACATCAGTATGCTGAGAGTCTGTCATCCTTATTCATTCTATTAAGGATGATTTGATGGTTAAGGAAATACTGCAAAAGGCCAGGAGAAGGTATCCATTGTTGACATTCACAGAGCAGGATGGAAATGTGAATAGGAGACAACAAGACAATCTTTGCTTCAAAAGTCCAATATTTTTCAGTGTCACTTAGACGATTTTGCATGAAAATGCACTAGCAGGAATGTAGATGAAAAATAAAAACAACCTATGAACTCTCTTAAGTGATCTTGGATTTGTTACCATACTATTGTAAACATTGCAAACTTCTGCTACACTTCCTTTTACCTTCAGGTTCTTTATGTATTTCTGAATTGAATCAGTAGACAGAGGTTGAACTTTTCCCCTGGTCCAGTGTTATTTATACACATCAACAGAATAACCAATTACAGAAAAGTAATAATGGTATTATAAACCTTGGAAACATGAGAGATTATGCTAACTGGCGTTCTGTACCAGCCGCAGATCCTTTATGTTTAGTTTCATATTCTTGTAAGTGTTACTGTTTAAGCAACAATATTAGGGGGAGGCTTATGATTATATCTAACAAATAGAAACTAGTGCCAAAAGTACGGTGTAAAATTTGAGTGTCTTACTAAAACCATTATCTTACCAAAGGTTATAAGGCTTCCCCGTTTTCTTCCGACAATAGAGCTCTGATTTACCAAATAACTCTCTTTCAGTCCACAGAAAATTTCCCAATGACACTCTCAGAGTCTGTTTTTGTTTTACTTACTGAGAAAGCATATTCAAAGGAAAATTTGAAGGGATGGTAGATAAACATGTTTGCATCCAACTGGCATCAAATTAAAGAAAAGAAAGGGACTAGCATTTGTGTGTTCAATTTCTTTTTTAATGTCTTAGAAATTTTCCTAATCAGACTTGAAATTTTAATTGAATATTGCATGCCTGTTGAGTGAATGCATGCTAATTGATTGAAAGATGAAAATGTTTGATGGAGTATTTGTACTTCCACCCATAATCTACTGACAATATGTACTTATAAGTATTCCAATGATCTTCTTATCTGTATAAAGTCCTACTTTCAATGTCATCATCTTACCTACTCTTATTGTTATGAATCTTGCTTTTGGTATCTTGTTGTAGAGGACGTGTACGGTGGGATGAGGCTAATATTGGAGAAATTGAGGCAAACAAACCTGTGAGGCAAAAAATTACTGAGCCCAAGACTCCATATCAACCTATGATTGATGATGACAGTATGTAAAGATCACTTAAACTTCATGTTTCCATTTATTATGTCTGCTTGTTAGACCTTTTATACAAATAATTTGTTGATTTTATTATAAGAGGTATTTATGATTGCTAACTATGAACTTTGTTTTATTCTTCTTGTACTGGATATTCAGTATTTTAAAAAGGTTTCATTTAATAGCTAAATTCAAACATTTATCTGGACTTCAGCAAGGTCTGGGTTGTAAATGTAAAATATATAGTAATCTAACTTTGTTGATAGAACTCATTTGAAATTTTATTCTCAGACTTGCTCTTGTGCTTTAGTTTAAAAGCAAATGCATGTGCAGCAACTTTTCTTCTGAAAGAACGTACTTTTTTTAGGTTCTTTATCCCCTGTACGAGGAAGTTTTGATGATGAAAATCGTACAATGCATGCTGAAGCAATATGGACTGCTCTTAATGATGTTGCTGCTCTTAATGATGCCTCCAGTAGCAGAAGAGGCAGTGGGCAATCTGGTGGTTGGACATCATCCGAGGATGAGTTTGAAGAAATGGACCAAGATGACGATGGTATTGTACTATTCTTTGACTTTCATTCGTTGTTTTACCCATTGATCGTGTCATGTTTTTTCTTTAATGGGTGTGCTTCTCCTTTCTCTCTTGAACATGACAGTATTACTTATTTCTTGAGCCTCTCATTCACACTATTGAATCCGAAAGGCTTATTTTTGTTCATCGATGGTGACTAATAGCTAATAGTTCATGTTCTGCCCAAACTTGATAACTACTTCTGATATGTGGGCCTGGGCAAAATGTTAGACTTGGAATCTTTATATTCTTTTAAATTTCAGTAAATCGTGTGGTAATGAGTTAGGATTTATTTTATAGTAAAAAAAAGGTAAAAGAGTATTGGAATCTTGTCATTCCTTTCTCTTATGAAAGGAAGTTATTCCACTTCGATAAACATAAAACTCTTTTTTCCTTTTTTTCTCCAAGTAATTTAGTGAGTTGATTTGCTGTTGTGTATTATTCTTTTAGTACCTAACTTGGCTTTTCCTGGATTGGGAATACTGTCAGATTCTGAAACAGATAGGAGCTTAAGTTTCAAAGAACACAGAAAGGCCCACTATGATGAATTTCTTAAAGTCAGAGAGTTGCGACAGAAGGGATCTCATCTTGAGGATGGAGGTGACGAGGATAATAATTCTAAACGTTGTAAGTCGGAGAAATCTGCATCTTCTTCACTGAGTGATGGTGTAAAAGAGATGGAGATTGAGGGAAAGAAGTCTTTAACGCATACAGCTAATGGTTCTCAGAAAGTTATGAAGAAATAAAAATAAAACGCACTGTGTTTTCATTAGTTTATTTTGTGGGTGGAGAAAAAGCTAGATGATTCCACTGTATTTTTGTATCATTGTATGTAAATAGTTTCTTTCTTGACCATGTTTATCATGCTACGTTTACACTTTGTACTGTGCCATATTTGTTTGTGTTTTTCAGGAATTTGCTCCTGATTTTTATAGTAATTGAGGTTGGATTGTGAAAGGTGAGGGTAAATCCCATTGGAACTATTTGCATTTCTTATTTGTGTTTCTGTTGCGACTTGGGTGGGAGATTTATGCCCCAATTTATGAATTTATATCATATTCAGATTACGAGTATTGGTCATATTGAATTTGTGTATCTTGCATACATGTAAACATGTGGTTAAATACATGTAAAAATACGATTGATTATGCCCCAATTTATAATTGTAAATTAATACAATTATATACAATTATATATATATATATATATTTGATTAATATAATATAATTACGAGATTATTGAAATGTTCAATAGTGACTAATTATCTTGTAGGCAGTTAATATTAAACCAGCGTTGATAAATATATAAAATTATATAATTATTTTTAATTACTTGAAATATAATTGTCAAAGTTTTGATATGCAGATCTTAATCACCACATTTACATGAAACCCTCTCATGTGGACACTGAGATAACCCTGATTATTATGCATATATCAAAATGAGATATATAGTAATTTGGACTTATGAGAGAAATAAAAGAAAATTAATTTTTGTAATTTAAAATTAATTAATATAGAAATTAATTTGTACAAAAGTTCTCGTACAATTTATTTAAACTTATTTTAAACTTATTTTAACATTGCAACCTATGTATCATGGACACTGACACGATTTGGATACGGACACAGAGATACGTATAATCTCTAAAATGTAGGACACGAGAACACAGATCTATATATTATATAATTTTGAATTTATAAATTGAAAATAAATATTTATGTGCAAAAATATGTTTCAGATTCTTTTAGAAGCAGGAAGATATTTTTCATGACTAGTTCAAAAGAATTTGTTCTTTATTTTTATAATCATAATAAAAATTTATACAATAAATTTGAATTTTAAGAAAATTATTGTATTTATACCTTTTAAAATTGTGTTAAAACCGTGCTAGAATTTTAAAAAATCCAACAAATATTTTTTGAATTGAACACTTCACCGATAAGTGTCCGACGAGTGTCTTACGAGTGTCAACACCGATACGTGTGTCCGACACGGATATGCCCATTTAAGATAAGTGTCTGAACCTCATAGCAACAAATTATTTAATGCAAAAATAATTAGACTAATTGTATAATTAAAATTTAATAAGATTAATCAAATAATGTACCCTCATTTCATCTTTATATTGTACTCTTCTTTTTTATTTTTTTAATATTCTGGAGTAATTTTTTTCATTTTTCATTTATTATTGAAATGTGGTTGGTTTGGAAAAAATTACGTGATTGAAAAATCATCTAATATAATATAATTTTATTGTGAAGAAGTTAGGACACTCTAATATGATTTTGACCATATCGTGTCAAGATAACATAACTTTGATATTAAGTACAAAGTCGTGCAAACCTTAACACAATTTTGAACATCAGCGATTTTTTTAGATTACAACACAACTTCAACTTACTATTTTTTAAAATAAATTTGTTTTAAGAAAAATCAAAATAATTAATTAAATTATTAATTTGATAAATTTATCAAATTTAAAAAAAATAATTATCTTTTAATTGAAAAAATAATTAAAAAATGGTATTAAAATCTCAACCCTAATAAAAAAAAGTAAACTAAAATCTAGTTGCAAAAAACTAGATAAACCAAACCTACTATAACCATAGACTGTACATGAAGGTACTGGAAAGCTTACTCTTTAACTCTTTGTAATATTGAGGTACCCGAAGTGAAATTCTCTGTAAAAAATTTAAAAATTTAATGAAGTTTCAGGTCCTTGATAAATTTAAGTATTTTTAATTGAATTTCTATTAAATTTGTTGATCAATTGGATACTATTTTTTATTTATTTTTCAATTAAGTTCCTGTTATTTTTTTTTTTTAATTGAGTGATGTAACTATTATCTTGTCTCATAACCTTGTTTAGTTGTCTTATTTTGTGTTAATATTAATTGATGTAGTTTTGTGATTAACAAAATAAGTGATAAGGAAAGCAAAATGAAAACTTGAATACAATTTTAAGAGATAGTAGAACAAGCGTATTGTTAAACAAAAGAGCAAGCATTGGGTTGGAGTTGCAAGTGAAAGACATCCAATAATGAAGCCTATTTGTGTGACATTCAATAACAGGTGGGTTTTATTGCTTTTCTTTAAAACAATAACGAACAACTTTTTTTGATGTGATTGAAAAGAAATTGAAAACGAGACTCTATGGATGGAGGTAAAAAAAAAAAAAAATAATAATAAAAAAATGAAAACCTAAATATGGTGTTAGCAAGGATAACATTGGAGATGAGTGTGAAGGTATAGAAGGATAAAAAACTTACAACCAATTTTTTTACATTTGGTCTTAACCCTTATTCTATCATTATTGTTTTGTTGTTCAGTCACACACTTGTTATATAGTCTCCCAACATTGTATTTAGATTTTTCTTTTGCTTTTGTTTTCGTTTATCCTCGTCCAACAATAAAATATGTATGTTATGTTAATCACAAAACTACATTGTTTAATATTACCACAAAATAATATGTGGAGACAACTAAGTAAAGTGACGGGTCAAGATAACAACCACACCACCCATTTAACAGAAAAATTAAATAGAAGAGACTCAATTGAAAAATATAAATTTTTTGAGTACTAATAGACGAAGAAAATTGAATAGGAACTCAATTTGAAAATACAAAAAATTATTAAGGACTTGAAATAATTAAGTATTTTCTTAATAATGAAAGAAACATTATTCAGCAAAATCAAATACCAATAAGAAAGTAAAGTAGTATATCAACTAAAGAGGTTATTTCTAATATTGTATGAATGCTAAATATACAAAATTAATGAGTAAACCTCTACTCTGATTTTTGAGATATGTAAACGTTTAGCCTTATTTGATTGGTGGAATCTCTTTACTTTTAGTCTTTTCTCACATCAACTTTGACATTAGGGATTGAACTAAATGATGTTTCTGAAAAGTAAATATTTTATGAAGTTAGAAACTATAGTAGTGATCAATTGTAAAATATTAAGAACTTATGAAAGATAACACATTGTATTAATCTTACGTACTAGGATTAAAGTATTTATGAGTCTTTTATTAGTTTGGAACTGATAAGTGCCATAATTCAGCATTATTTCATACAAAAAAGATAGATACTTATAAATTTTAATTGATAAAATAGTTATAATTCAACCTCTAATTTAGGAATATGAATCATTTTACATAATTTTGATTATAAGATGAATGTGAACGATTTATTCTCAAATTGTGTTAATTTCACGATTTTAGGGGAAAATAGAGATAAAAAGGCTAAAGAAGAATGAACCAGTTAAAGACAAGATGAAAAGATAAAGTTGGAACATTGAAAACTCACTCATACTCGCTCAAACTTGACCAATGATCGCTTAAGCGAGTTCACTCCCGTGAAGTTGAGTTTTTTCTCGTAAAACCTGCTTAAGTAAGTAATATCTCACTTAAGCGAGATGTTCACTTAGCCCAAACCCAATTAGGTTAAATAGAAGGTGTGAGACATAACCCTATATATCATTGGGAGGATGTGGAGAGATACAAAACCCTAGAGGAGGCACCCGTTAAGGGGAAATATCTCAGATCTTCTTTTCTTGCTTTCAATGCTTGTAATGACCAACATAATTGACTAATTCTTCCCTTTGGGATTGAGAGTAACCTGTTCAAACTCATGTATTGAAGTGATATTTATTTATAATATTATGTTTTTGATTAATGATTGATATTGTCATTTTATTATTAAAGTTTGAATCTTGATTCATGATTATGATCCTTAGATTTTTCTGGAAAGTACTTCTAAGCATCTGACCTAAATGATAATGCTTAACATATTTGAATGCTAGGAATAGATTTGAAATGTTAATTACTTTATAACATTTGTTCGTAATGATAAAGAGTTTTTATAAATATGCGAGGAATCAATATTTAGGAAACTATCTTAATAATTTTGTATGCGAGGAATCAATATGAATGATTTTTATATATGCATTAATGTCAATCAAGATGAAATGTTATATGTTTTTTTTATTAAGAATACACATGAGTGAGAATGATGAACCCCAATCCTAATTTTAGCAATTGACTCATCCAAATCATTTATTTACTTTTATTAAATTTCTTACAAATTCATCATACAAACAACCTTTCCAACAAACTGTTACACATTATTTTATATTTAGTGAGTATTATACTTGAGATTTTAGAATTGTTTACTACTTCTAACTCAATACACTTGTCGTAAAATAGCGATAAAGTTTTTGGCGTGGTTTTCGGGGGATAGTTTTAATTTTAGAGTACAAATTCATAAATATTATGAATATTTTAAATGTTTATTGTGTTTTAATTTTTATTTTATTTTATTTTCTGATTTGTTTTAAATTTTATTATTTCAAAATTTTATTATTATTTTTTATTATCACTAGTGTTCTAACCAACTTGAGGTCGGTCGGAATTCGAGTGAGCTCCTAGTGGTCTCCCTTCAAACTCTAGTTATTCAACCTTCTGGAACGAGTGAGGCTCTACCTGCGATGACACTTCGACGCTCAAGTCAGTAAAAGCATAAAATATAATGAGTATAATATAAAATAGGAGTTGAGAGTACTCCCTGTGTTGTTTATTAAATTAAATATGAGATGATCCTTTCTGTATAGTGTAATCTAGTATATATAGATTGAATTGTAACCTCTTCACCTTTAGTCATGATTATGTCTTAATTGAGTGATTAAGGCTAATTGATTGAAATCCCTTGATTTGTGGTCCCTCATAACGTTAGATACATAGGTCAGGAAACAACCATAAATGACCAACTATCGAGCCAATCCCATGACCTAACATGCCCCCTAGCCTCAGGCGTAGGCTAATGAGGCAATTGTGAGTTTGAAGGTCGAAAGATGAGCCATTTGTTATATTCCATCGGGTCAGGCCCATGACTTAACATGTCCCTCAACCTCAAGTGTAGGCCAATGAGGTTAATAAACTCATAGCCTTTATTTACATAGATCGGTATTAAATCCATTTCACCACATGATTAGGCTAGACACTTCTTTTACCTGCAATAGATATAATTTAAAACTTACAAACTAGAACGAGTGAGATCGGCATCCCCTTCCTAAACTGGAAGGATCGTTGTTGCCATTTTCTTCATCTGATAGATCGCCATTTCTTTCACATGAAAAAAATATAATAATTTTTTTTTGTACCTTATCAGGCTCAACACCATGATCAACATGAATTTTATTTGAATCAAGCGTCTACCTTGACACCATGATCAACATAAATTTTATTTGGACCAAGCGTGATGGCATTGAGCTCTTCTCTTTTGTGATTTTTGGGTGGTGGCGGAAGCTTGGACGGATTGAAGGGGGATCAAGGCCCTCCTAGGAGGTGTGGTGGCCTTGTAGGTGCAAGAAGAGTAGGGATGTGAGGGAGGTTCGGTCAGCCCTCTTTGGTAGGTGAAAGGGTTGAAGATCAATGACCTAAATCTAGAGAGATTGTAGGCAAAGGGAGTATGTATGGCTCAAGTTTGGCAGCATAACAATACTCAAATTAATCTTGGATTTACATGAGGTAGGCTCCTCCTTAAATAGCTTTGGAGGACCTGAAATGCAAATGTAAATGAAGAGGAAATGCTAGCCAAATTACATGCAAATGTGAGCACATGGGAGCACATGGGAGCACATGGGAAATGTGGTGCCTAAATGGAGGTAGGTTCTAGAATCCTTCCTTGTGTGGTTGGTCTAGAACTTACGCCCATTAGGTCTAGATAATTGGGCCGGTCCTAAGTTTACTTAGAAATGGATATTTCTAATTAAACTTAGGTTTAGCCTTTTAAGTACCACTTTGCATGTTTCATCATATTTACAAAAAGATTTAAAATATGCTACTTTGACTAGAAAAGTAAGAAGAATTATCACACACTAGAGTCTATGACATGTAAAAATGTGTCCTCTTGATCCCTCTTTGACTATGACTCTAGTGGTTGCCTCAATGTAGCATTTTCGTGGCCTTTCAATGGGTTGGTGCTGGGGCGTCTTCTATCAAAGCGTCTAGCTTGGCACTATGTCCTTTCATGGTTTTACTCGACAGAGCGCCTCGCTCGGCACCATGCCCATCATGGTTTTATTCGACCAAGCGTCGAGCTTGGCACCGTGTCCTTTCATGGTTTTACTCGACTGACTCGCTCAGCACCATGCCCATCATGGTTTTATTTGACCAAGCACCGAGCTTGGCACCATGTCCTTTCATGGTTTTACTCGACTGAGTGCCTCGCTCGGCACCATGCCCATCATGGTTTTATTCGATCGAGCGCCTCGCTAGGCACCATGTCCATCATGATTTTATTCGACCGAGCGCCTAGCTCAACACCATGCCCATCATGGTTTTACTCGACCGAGCATCTAGCTCGGCACCATGACCTTCATGGTTTTATTGGACCGAGCATCTAGCTCAGCACCATGACCTTCATGATTTTATTGGATCGAACATCTAGCTTGGCACCATGGAGGGTGAACACTAGTCCATGATCTTTTCTTCAGATGAATAAACCAAAGTTGATCACCTACAAATTCCAAACTTGTATAACATGTAGTATATTAAATAAGCAATCTTATTTTCAATCAAGATAAATTTCAAATAAATCAAATTGTACCAAACACAAAGTAGACAAATCCGTAGAAATTTTACAAATACTTAATTAGTTGTAATAAAAACATAGATTACCCATATGCTTAGTATAAGTCTCCTATCCAATAATTTAGAAACAACTAGATGAATACTCTCCAATAGAATGGTCACGGTAAGAGAAAATGTTCAAAACACATAAACATTCTATATTTTTTGTTAACTGCTAATTTCAACATTTTAATTTAATAAAATTTCTATAAAATGAATTTCCAAAATTTATGAGATTCATTATTATCTTTTGTTGGTCAAAATATATTTAATAATGAAACAACATAATCCATCATCAATGCAAAATCTTATGACCCATTAGTGCAATGTGCCTACCCATTAATTTTGGTATGCCAAAATAAAGTGAATTAATATTATATGCATTCTCACTTAAGATAAGAATTATTAGAATAAATAAACTTGATATAAATTTGAACCTTCATCATTATTTTTCACTCTTTCACTTACTTCTATACTCTTTCTTAACAAAAACGTTATTGTAATATAGCGATTTTTTTATAACAAAATGTGACATAATCTTAAAAGCTTTAAAAATAAAAAGGTAGTGATGAAGGAGTAAGTTGTATAGGTAAATAACCAAAACATTTATTTTTAATTTTATTTATTTATTTTTAAATCTGTTATAAAATAAAATAATATTCAGAAAAAGATCATAATAAGTTTTCTAATGTATATACAACATAAAAGATAATTTTATAGTAAAAGAAATT
>Ga0123342_1007045_pt1 | contig 15146 bp, 14 predicted proteins | sample Turbeawhitnodule_FD_89960 | JGI IMG/M metagenome (GOLD analysis project Ga0123342, IMG submission 89960) | Root nodule microbial communities of legume samples collected from Mexico - Turtle bean Mexico white nodule | ecosystem: Host-associated > Plants > Roots > Nodule | place: Mexico: Nepantla... | reverse complement strand
CAGTTCCTCGTCGATGAGCAATGCGATCCCGAAATGATCGAACGCGTCATGGCCGATGAAATGAAACGCGCTCTCTAGCTACGCTCCCTCGGCCACGCGGAAACGGGTTCGCCGGACGCTCACCATTCATTGCAGGCTTGCGCTGTTTCGGTCTCACCGCGCCCTGGATTATTGACAGGCCGATGAACCGGGAAATCTTCGACACCTACATCGAGACCCAGCTTGCACCGACACTCGAACCAGGCAATGTCGTCATCCTGGACAATCTTCGCGTTCACAAGAGCGATAAAGCCAAAGCCTGCCTCAAGAAGGTTGGTGCGTGGCTCCTGTTTCTGCCGTCTTATTCGCCAGATTTGAACCCGATCGAAATGGCCTTCGCCAAAATTAAGGCGCATCTCAGAGCCGCCGCCGCTCGTACGTTTGACGCACTCTCAAATGCGCTCGGATCCATCTGCAACTCTTCAATAGCCAAGAATGTCGAAACTATTTCACGGCCGCAGGCTATGGGTTCGATTAAACGTACGAGGCTCCTCTAGGCATCCGCTGAAGCCGTCTGGAAGGTCTTGCTCCGCAAGCGCCAACGCCTACCCCCGGTTCCTCCGTCATCTCGACGCTGGATACGAACGTCCACAATATGACAGCCCAGGCCGCGAGCGTCTCACGCAAGTCCGACCTCGGCGAAGCCAGCGGCGTGCCCGAGTGCGCGCGTTGCCGGGGCTCGTCATCTCCCCGACGCAGGGCCGCCAAATGCCGGATGAGCGCCGACGTGCCGGTGAGCCTTCAACGCTATCTCTCGCAAGGGGAGAGTTGACGATCACACCGGGGAACCTTGTGCAGACCTGCCCTAATCGAAGTTTCCTGCAAAGACTGGAGCCCTCCGCATTGCCCAGGGGATCGCCTCCTCCAGGTCGCGAGCGACACGCACGAGTGTAGCCTCGTCACCGAAGCGTCCGACGATCTGTATGCCGATGGGCAGCCCGTTCGCACCATGGAAGAGCGGCAGGGAAACGGAGGGCTGGCCGGTTACATTGAAGACCCCGAGATATTGGTAGATTGCCGCATCGGCGTCCATCAACTGGGCAGCTGTAAGTTTTTGATTTGTGGTGGAGTAGGTTCCATGGAGAAGTGGAGGGCATGGCATCGTGGGTGTCAGAAGAATGTCGAAATCTTTCGTGGCTTCTCCAACATCTACCCTGATCTTACGTGCGCAATCGAATATGTCTTGTGCGTAGGATAGCGGCAGGCTTTTGCCCACCTTATAAAGCTCGAGATTGACGGGCTCCACCGTCTGTTCGTCGACCACGCGGCCGAGGGAACGGGCGGTGTCGTCAAGCGACGCAAACCCCATGTAGAACATGCCAGCGACCATTTTCCGGTAATCGGCGGAGTCATACGGCGGTTTCATTTCCTCCACGATATGCCCCATGGTCTCAAGATGTTCTGCAGTCCGGTTTACTGCATCGAGAATGCCCGGCTCCACCTTGGCCTTCCCCCAGGGCGACGTGGCCACGCCAATCCGCATCTGGCAGGTCGCCTGCGCAAGTTCCTCCACGTAGGGGCAATCGGGTTGGCGGATGATGAAGGGGTCTCCCGGATAGGATCCGGAGAAAACATCGAGAGCCGCGGCCATGTCGCGAACAGTACGGCAAAGCACAAAGTTGCGCACGTTGCCATGGCCTGCATCTTGCCGGTTTGGGCCACCGGAGATCCGGCCGCGTGAGGGCTTCAATCCAACCAGGCCGCAGTTTGCCGCGGGAATGCGGATGGAACCGCCACCGTCGCCACCACTGGCGATCGGAACAATGCCAGCTGCAACTGCTGCGGCCGAGCCCGACGATGAGCCGCCTGCAGTCCGGTCCAGCTTCCACGGGTTGCGCGTGATCCCGCAAGCGATCGATTCGCTGAGGCCCGTCGTACCGAACTCCGGCAATGTGGTGCGGCCCAGGATGTGCAGGCCCGCCTTCCGCGCACGTTCGATAAAGTAGCTTTCCACCGAGGGACGGAAGCCGCTGAAAAGCCGGCTGCCTTGCTCCTGTAGCCGGCCCGCCTCGCTCGGGCCGCTGTCTTTTCTTAAAAACGGTACCCCGCAGAACGGTCCCGCCTCGGAGCCAACCACAGCTTCTGCATCTTCGTAAAACTCAACCACAGCGTTGATCATCGGGTTGATGCGATCGTGGGCCTCCCGTGCGAGCTGAACAAGCTCCAGGGCTGTAACCTCTCGCTTGCGAACCAAGTCGGCGAGCCCTCTGGCGTCATAGCCAGCATATTCATGCAGCTTCATGCGGATTTCTCCTTACCTTGCTTCCGTCCCCGCGCGACAACGGATAGAAGCAGGCGTGAGCTCGCCGCCCTCCTTCATCAAAAAGGTCAGGATCGGACGTTCGGCACGTGTTAGTGGCCTGGTGGCAGCGTGGCGCAAAGGCGCAGCCGAGAGGGCGGTTCAGAGGGCTCGGGACTTCTCCGTCGAGTGGCGCAGACAGCCGACGCCGCGCGGGATCGATTACCGGCACGGCGTCTAGCAATGCCTGCGTGTATGGGTGGCGCGGATCGGCAAAGACATCGGTCACCGGCCCGCTCTCGACGATACGGCCGAGGTACATCACGGCAACGCGGTGCGCCACGTAGTCAACGACACCAAGGTCGTGGGTGATAAACAGGTAACTGACGTTTGACTTGGCCTGCAGAGCCTTTAAAAGCTTCAGGATCTGGGCTTGCACAGAGACATCGAGCGCAGCAGTAGGCTCGTCAAGGATCAGCAGTCGTGGTTCAAGCGCCAAAGCACGAGCGATGGCAACACGCTGCATCTGGCCGCCGGAGAGCTGATGCGGGTAGCGATGCAGGTACTCAGGGCCAAGGCCCACCTGACTGAGCAATTCGCCGGCGCGGCGGGTGACAGCGTCGCCGCGCATTCCAACGGTGTTAAATGGCTCGGCAATGATCGAGCGCACCTTCATCTTGGGGTCGAGCGAAGACTGCGGGTTCTGAAACACCACGCCGATATCGCGGCGCGGCAGCATCGTAATCCCTTTCGAAAGCGCTGTGACCGCATCGCCATCAATGGCGATCGTTCCAGCATCAAAGCGTACGAGCCCCAGGAGCGCGGATGCGAGCGTGCTTTTGCCACAGCCCGATTCACCCACAAGCGCCAGCGTTTCGCCCTCTGTGATCTGAAAGCTGATGCCGTCCAAAGCTTTCACGGCGCCATGGCGAGTGACATATTCCTTACGGAGACCTTCCACGGAGACAAGGCAGACGGGTGGTGCGGCTTTCATGCTGGCTCCGTGTGTTGCTGGTCGTAAATGGCGTGGTGGCACACCGCTACGTGATCAGGCCCGAGGTTCTGCGCAGTTGGATGCGTTTTTGGGCAGATGCCCGTCGCGCGGTCGCATCGATCATGGAATGCGCAGCCTGGCGGCACGTGAGCAGGATTTGGCACGTGGCCAGGGATCGAGACAAGTTCGCGGGCGCCGCGGCCAACCGCTTGGACCGTCCCCAGAAGCTTTGCGGTGTAGGGATGACCGGGATGATCGATCACCGCCTCGACGCCCCCTGTCTCGACAATTCGGCCCGCATACATAACCGCGACACGGTCGCACAGTTGCGAGACGATGCCGAGGTCATGCGTAATGAAAAGCACCGCGAGTTCCTTCTCGTCGGCCAGACGCCGCAGGAGCGAGACGATCTGTGCCTGGACAGTCACGTCGAGCGCGGTAGTCGGCTCGTCGGCAATCAAGAGGCGCGGCCGGCAAGCGAGCGCGAGCGCAATGAGGGCACGCTGGATCTGCCCGCCCGAAAGCTGATGCGGGTACTTCTCGAGCGAAAGCTCAGGGTCGGGAATGCGCACCGCCTTGAGCTCGCTCACGGCTATGGAATGCGCCTCGGACCAACTCGCTTTGCGATGGCACCGGATGACATCAATCATATGCCGCCCCATGGTGAAGAACGGGTTCATTGACCGCATGGGGTTTTGGAAGATCATGGCGACTTGGCCGCCACGCATTGTCCGCAGCTCGGCCTCCGACCGCGCAACGACCTCCTGCCCATCGATCTTGATGCTGCCGGTGACGCGGCCAGGCCGTGCCACCATCCCAAGACACGCGTTTGCGGTCATGGACTTGCCGCAACCTGATTCACCCACCAGGCCCAGCACCTCGCCCGGCTCGATGGCGAAGTCAATGCCGCGCAGGATAGAACTGGAGCGAACGAGGCCTGGGAAAGTCACTTCGAGGCCGCTAACCTGTAGAACTGCGCCGCTCATTTCCGTCCCCCATGCTTTGGCCCGAGAATGTCGCTCAAACCATCTCCAACGAGATTGACTGCAAGCACCGTCACGAAGATGGCCAATCCCGGAAACAGCGCCGTCCAATAATGGTCGAGAAAGTCTGTGCGGGCATCGGCCGCCATAAGGCCCCACTCGACCGTCGGAGCCCGCGCGCCCAAGCCGATGAAGCTCAGTGAAGCGGCGGCCAGGATGGCTAAGCCGAAGTCCATTGACGCTTGAACGATTACCGGCGTCAACGAGTTTGGGACTACGTGTCGGATGAGGATACGCACATGCCGCACGCCTATGTTGCGCGCTGCGCTGATGTAAAGCTCTCGTCGGATTGACATGGCAGAGGCACGCATGATGCGCGCGTACCAGGGGAACCAGGAGACGGCCAAGGCGATCATAGCGTTCCAAAGGCCGGGACCAAGTGCGGCTGTGATAGCGATCGGCAGAAGCAGTGGCGGAAAAGCCAGGAAGACATCTGAGAAGCGCATTAGAATAAGGTCCGTCTTACCGCCAAAGTATCCAGCAGCAAGTCCAATCGGGCCGCCGATTAGCAAGGCGAGAAGGACCACGCAAAGCCCCACCAATAATGAAATTCTTCCGCCATGAAGGATTCTTGCGAAGATGTCCCTGCCGAAGCGGTCTGTGCCCATGAGATGCTCGGCACTGGGCGCTAGAAGCCGCTCCGACATCACCATTTTGGTGGGAGCATTTGATGCTAGCCAAGAGGCTAGTACAGCGCTCGATATTACCAGCAGGAGTATCACCGCTCCGAGCACGAACAATCGATGCTGCGCAAAAAACGCTCTGGCCCGGATCAACCGGCTTGGCCGCTCAAATATAGGGGTTGCAATCATTGTCATCTCCGTCACGATATTCTGAGCCGGGGATCGACGACCGCATACAGAAGATCGACAATCAGATTGACCAACAGATAGATGCTGGCAAGAAAGAGTGTGGCGCCAAGAGAGGCCGGATAGTCGTTCTGCGCGATCGAGGAAACAAGAAAGGACCCTAGGCCTGGCCAGTCGAAGATATACTCGACCACAACGGCTCCCCCTAGGAGCTGACCGTAAGTCAGCCCGACGATCGTTAGGATCGGGATGAGGGTTGCCTTCAACGCATAGCGGTAATAAATCACGGATTTTGGCAAGCCATAAGCGAAGGCTGTCCGGATATATTCCTCCTTCAAGACGTCAACCATCATGTTCCGTGTGATGCGCGTGATGGTGGCGAGGAGCAGGGTGGTGAGGGTCAGCAGTGGCAAGATGATGTGTGAAAGAGCACTCGAAAACCCAACCCAATTGCGGGTGAGAAGGGCATCGATCAGAAACAGGCCGGTAATCGGTGTAATGGGGTGATCCAGAAGGATCGAGGGATCCAGTCTGCCTTGAAGCGGCAGCCACCCGAGTGTGCCATAAAACAGTATTTGCAGCGACATCGCCAGGATAAACGAAGGCATGGCGGCGCCGGCCAGAGAGATCGTCCTAGCGACGTTATCAGGCATAGAGTTCTGCCTGACTGCGGAGAGTGCGCCTATCGGCACCCCAATGAGCAGAACGAGCACAATCGCCAGCGTGGTAAGTTCGAAAGTTGCGCCTAGTCGCTCGCGCACCTCCAGCAGTACGGGCCGTTTTGTAAGGAGGCTGTTGCCGAACTCACCGCGTACCACACCGCTCATGAAATTTAAGTATTGAACTGCGAGTGGCTTATTGAGGCCGAGTTCGGCTTCTGCCTTAGCGACCATCTCGACGGACGGCCGGCCTCCCAACATCAATTGCGCCGGGGATGCCGGAAGAACCCGGCTCAGCACGAACATGATCGTCATGACGCCCAGCACAACACCGACGATCATCAACAGCCGTTGGCCTAATTGCATTACCATAAACATTATATCCTCCCCTAAAAATTGCGCCTCTATTGCATCTACATTTTTAGGTTGTATATGGAAAGCCATTCGTAGGCAGGATTGCTAGCCGCCTCCATTCCGCTGATCTTGGACGAATAGGCATTGACCCGGTTTATGTCGGCATAGAATATTGCGACGGCATTTTGCATCAGCCGATCCTGTGCCAAAATATAGCCCTTCGCGGCGGCAGCGATGTCAACGCCTTCTAGTCCGACAGCTTGGTCTACTAGGCGGTCGTACTCCTCGTCATAATAGTAGGACAAGTTCCAGGCGGGCTGCTTTTCGCTATGGAAGAGACTCGCCAACGTATCCGATGGTGTCGGGTAGCCGGGCCACCATGTCATAATGTTCATGTGACCGGCAGTTTCCTGAGAACGAACCTTGCTGAGATAGGTGGTCCAAACTTGCTCAAAATCGAGTTCGACCTCGAGCCCTATCGCTGCAGCGTTAGCCTGGAATAGCTCAATTGCATCTTTCGGCTCAGGGCGGGTGGATGAAAACAGGGCATTGATTTTCCAGTCCTTCCTCGGAACACCACTCCCCTCTAAGAGTGCGAGCGCTTTTTGCGGATCGAATGTACCAAGGTCGAACGTTCCATGACCCCACAGAGTTGCTACAATCGGTGCCACAGGCTTTGTGGCTGTACCATGATAGATATCATTGATGACCGCGTCATGATCCCATAAGTGCTGAAGTGCCTGTCGAAACTTTAGATTGTCAGTGGGATATTTTTGGGTGTTGAGCATAAAGAGTTCCGAGACCCAACTCGGGGTGTTCGTGACTGAAACATTGGGTACCGCTTCGAGGCTCTTCATCTCCGAAGATGGAACAGAGGAAATACCTGCTTGTCCAGAGCGGATCATCTGGACACGGGTTGCCGCTTCGGCAATGTAGGGATGAATGACGCGGTCAATATGGCCGCTTTGCCAGCCGCCCAGTAATCGTCAAATTTGTCCAGTACGACCAGCTTGCCCTGCTCGAACTTGGTCAGTCTGTAGGGGCCAGTGCCTATCGCATTTCCTTGAGTTAGCCATTCATCTCCTTCGTCGATGGCTGCCGGTCCGATTACGAAACCGCCATATTGTCCAGCAGCCACGAGATTGAAGGCGATTGAGTTCTTGAAACGGAAGATGGCCGTGTATTCGTCCGGAGTCTCCACATTCTCCAAACCCGCGTAAAGAAAACTTGCACCCTTGCCTAAATCGCGCACATATTCGAATGACTTTTTGACTGCCGCCGAATTCAGTTGCGAGCTGTCGTGAAACTTCACACCTTCACGCAAATGGACGGTCCAGATCTTTCCGTCGTCGGAACGCTCCCAAGACGTGGCAAGTTTCGGATGGACCTCGCCGTCCTTATAAAAGAAGAGGGTCTCGTAGACGTTGCCGAGCACATAAATTTCAGTGTCATAGTTTGACGCAGGGTTCATGTTCCGGTACGAGACGTAGGCAATCGAGGTCAGTGTATTCGGAGCCAGGGCCGGCTGCGCTATCGCGAGGAGATCGGACCAACCTGCTCCGCCAATCGTGATAGACGAACCCAATGCGGCCCTTAGAACTTCTCGACGTTTCAAGTTCATTTCAGTTTCCCTCCCTTGATTGTTTGTCTCTTAGCAGGTGCCTTCGTCGAGAACCTCGACATGCTCGCATTTCCGGACCTTTGGACGATGGGCAAAATCAAAGATATTCCGCGACAACGGGCACACACGGCGCCCTCTGGCAGAAAGGTCAAGAGTGAGCGTTTGATTCCGCTATTTGGTAGCGAGATCATGCTTGTCCGCAGCAATCTTAATATTGTTAAAGTCCCGAGTTCCCCCTCGGCCAATTTGCGTCGGCTAGTCGATTAGAATCGCTTGAGATCTTGCATACCGCTAGGGCTGCACTGACCTCGCCTGTCCGCATGTCTGCCCGCAACTTAGTTGCATTATTGTTATTCTCTCTCCCTCTCTGCATCGGATACCAAAGTAACAAACGGTACCTGTTCCTATAACTTAGTAGGGGATCACAGACGTGTTGTCGAGACCAGCGAATAATCTTCATAGACTCATGCGGAAGCCCGATAAGTCGTGCAAAATGCACATCAGGGCCACGAAGGATCTAATGGGACTCCCCACCCTTTTAGCAAGCCGGATCTGAGCGGCAGCGTCGGTTGTGATTATGAATCGGGGAAGCGCTCAGGCGGCCTCGGAGTGCCATGTCTGAGCACTCTGGCGGTCACGTCGGCTGCGGGATCCGAGGCCTCGCTCGGCAGTGTCGGCAACCGCAGGATGGCAACATTTCCAGGTCTTGCGTATTGCTGAGGACATTGCGAACGGACCGATTGCCAACCTGTAGCGTCTTACCCGACTGCGGCAGCCGCGGCTAGCCTCGCTCAGCGTCGCCATCGGAATCTTGCAGAGCGTCGCATTCGGCACCTCATAACCGATGAGGCGCTAACCCTTCTTCGCCCTCCGGCCATACCGTTGCACCGCGAACCGCCCAAGCGGCCGTTGCCCAGCCTCAGTCAAAAAGCCCATCCGAACTGAAGGTTCCAGCGGGCCGCCAAATTGAACGCTCTTTGCAATGCATAAATATTCTGAATGATCATGATTATGTTTATTTGTTTGCCCTATGTTCGGTGAGGAGTTAGCTTGCTGACAAAGCAGATCTCAAGCGTAAGTGCGGCCCTCGAGGTTATCGTCTGAACAGGGAAGTCATCGAAACCAACGCTTTGGCGCAAGCCGATCTGTCAGAACCAATCGCGAGAGCTGTGTGCCCTTGCCGCATATGCGCCGTGGGTCTGTACGAAAGATGAGACGATTTGCATGACACTTCCCGACAAGCGCGGCACAATCGAAGAGGCCGTCTCGGCCATCGACAACGGTGCCTCCGTCATGCTCGGCGGCTTCGGCGTGCCAGGAACGCCCTTCTGCCTAATCCGCGAGCTGGTACGCCAAGGGCCGCGCATGCTGACCATCATCAAGAACGACGCCAATGAAGCGGGCATGGGCGTTGATTGGTTGCTGGAAAATGGGCAGGTGGCCAGGTTGGTGACCAGTCATATCGGTCTAAACCCGACCGCCATGCGAATGATAAACGAGGGTGCGATCGAAGTGGAGTTCGTCCCACAGGGAATTTTGGCTGAGCGCATCCGAGTCGCCGGCGCCGGAATGATGGGTTTCGTCACCGACATCGGCCTTGGCACTCCCGTTGAGGATGGCAAGCAGCGCATTGCCATCGATGGCAGGACGGGCCTTCTGGAAACTGCGATACGGGCCGATTTCGCGTTGATCCATGCCCACAAGGCCGATGCTTTCGGCAATCTCTCCTTCTCTGCCGCGGCGCGCAACTTCAATCCGCTGATGGCCATGGCGGCGCGGAAAACCATCGTCGAGGCCGAGGGAATCGTGCCATTGGGCGCGCTCCCGCCCGAGAATGTCCACCTGTCCGGAACCTTTGTCGACAAGGTGGTTGAACTGACTGAATTGCCGGAGGTCTACGGTGTCGTCCAACGCTAAAGAGAAGATGCTGAAGCGCACGGCTGCCGATATCCTGCCCGGCATGACTGTCAATCTGGGCATCGGGCTGCCGACTGAGGTGCTGCAATATGTGGTCTCCGGCATCCCGGTCTGCCTGCATTCGGAAAACGGGATCGCCGGCGTCGGACCTGTTCTATCGCCCGACATGGCCGACCGCAACCTGATCGACGCTGGCGGCGCCTATATCTCCACCATACCCGGCACGGCGTTCTTCGACAGCGCGGTCAGCTTCGCGATCGTGCGCTCCGGCCGCCTCGATCTGACCTTGTTGGGGGCCTTCGAGGTCGCGGCGAACGGCGATCTGGCGAACTGGAAGATCCCTGGCAAATTCACGCCGGGCATGGGCGGCGCGATCGAACTGGCGCAAAAGGCGCGGCGGGTGGGCGTTATCATGATGCACACGGATCGCAAGGGCAACCCGAAGATCCTCGCACAATGTACCCTGCCCTTAACCGCCAAAGGCCGTGTGAGCCGGATCTATACCGATATGGCGGTCTTCGACGTCACCGCCGAAGGCCTACATCTGCGCGAAATCGCCGAAGGCGTCGGCCTCACCGAGCTTCGCGCGGCCACCGGCGCCCCATTCCGTATCCCCGATCAGGATTTGCCGAGGTTCTAGATGGACAGGACTGCCATCCTTCATGCGGTCGATGCACTCTTCGATCGTGAACTGGAATTTCTGACCGAACTGGTGCGCCAGCCGTCGACACGAGGGGCCGAGCAATCGGCACAGGATTTCGTGGAGAGGGAGTTGTCTGGTCTCGGTTTTGAGGTCGACCGCTGGCAAATCGATGTGAAGGAGATCGCGAACATGCCCGGCTTCTCGCCGGTGATCGGCAATTATGAGAACGCCGTGAACGTGGTGGGCAGCCTACGCAGCCGGACCAGCAGCGGACGCAGCCTGATCCTTAACGGCCATATCGACGTGGTGCCGACAGGCCCGCTGGACATGTGGGATCGCGCACCCTTCGACCCGCACATCGACGGCGACTGGATGTACGGCCGCGGTGCGGGTGACATGAAGGCCGGGTTGGCCTCGAACCTCTTTGCCATCGATGCGTTGAAGCATCTCGGCCTGCGTCCCGCCGCCGACGTGTTCTTTCAGTCTGTCGTGGAGGAGGAGTGCACCGGCAATGGCGCGCTAGCCTGCTTGCACCGCGGCTACCGCGCCGATGCAGCACTGATTCCCGAACCGTTTGCCGAAAAGCTCGTGTCCTCGCAGATCGGGGTGATCTGGTTTCAGGTGCGCCTGAAAGGCTTGCCGACGCATGTCGCCTATGCCGGTTCGGGCGCCAACGCCATCGAGGCGGCCATCCCTCTATTCGAGGCGCTGCACCGGCTGGAGCGGCGGATGAATGCGCCGGAATGCCGCCATCACGACTATGTCGGCCACAGCCATGCGCTCAACCTCAACATCGGCAAGATCGAGGGCGGCGACTGGGCAAGTTCTGTCCCCGCCTGGTGCGTCTTCGATGTGCGTATGGGGGTATTCCCCGGCCAGAGACTCGACGAAGTGCGCCACATGATCGAAGAGACCATCTTCGATGCGGCCCGCAACCACCCCTTCCTCGCCGAGAACGGTCCCGAAGTTGTCTATAATGGCTTCGCCGCAGAGGGCTATTCCTTCAAGGATGACAAAAGTGCAGCGGCGCGCGCGGCGCTGGCCGCGCTCGACCGCGCCCACAGCCTTGTCGTTGGCAAGCCCCTTGAACACGAGGCGATCACCGCCACCACGGACGCCCGTTTCTTCGGCCTCTACGCCGACACCCCAGCGCTCATCTATGGCCCGCGCGCCGAGGCGATCCACGGGTTCAACGAGCGCGTCGACCTAGACTCAGTCCGGCGCGTGACACAATCGACCGCCCTGTTCATCGCCGACTGGTGCGGCCTGGAGGAAGTATAACCCATGCGCGACGCCGTCGTTGTTTCGACCGCCCGAACCCCGATCGGCAAGGCCTATCGCGGCGCCTTCAATGCCACGCAAGGGCCACTTCTGGCGGCCTATGCCGTACGCGCCGCCTTGGCTCGTGCCGGGCTAGAGGGCGGAGAAGTGCAGGATTTCGCGCTGGGCTGCGCCCTGACTCAGGGCACCAGCGGCATCAATGTCGCCCGCCATACCGTCTTCGCCGCTGGCCTTCCCGACGGCGTGCCAGCCGTTACCATCGACCGGCAATGCGCGTCTGGCCTATCGGCGATCGCAACGGCAGCCAACCAGATCCGCTCCGGCGAGTGCGATGTCGCCTTGGCCGGCGGGATGGACAGCATCTCGCTGGTGCAGAACGACGATTGGAACGGCACCCACTATCGTGTGCCGGCGATCCGGGACGGATACTACATGCCAATGGTGGCGACTGCAGATCTGCTTGCGCGCAAATATGGCGTCTCCCGTGTGGCGCAGGATGAATATGCGCTGGTCAGCCAGAAGCGTACCGCCGCCGCGCAGGAAGCGGGACTCTTCGCCGAAGAGGTCATTCCGGTGGAAACCAAGCAGCTTCTGAAGGACCAGCCGACCGGCGAGGAAAGTATTTCGTCAGTCACCCTGGCGCGTGACGAATGCAACCGTCCCGGCACCACCCTGGAAGGCTTGGCCGCGCTCGCGCCCGTAATGGGCGAGGGTTCGTCCGTCACCGCTGGCAATTCCTCCCAGCTTTCCGACGGCGCCTCGGCTTGCGTCTTGATGTCCGCCTCGGAAGCCGCATCGCGAAACCTCACCCCGCTTGGTGTTTTCCGCGGCATGCTGACCGTCGGCTGTGCTCCTGAGGAAATGGGCATCGGCCCGGTGTTGGCCATTCCGTCCCTGCTAGAGCGCTACGGCCTTTCGCTCGACGACGTCGGCCTCTTCGAGATCAACGAGGCCTTTGCCGCGCAAATGGTCTATTGCCGCGATCGGCTCCGACTCGATCCGGAGAAGCTGAACGTCAATGGCGGCGCGATCTCGATCGGGCATCCCTACGGGATGAGCGGGTCGCGCCTGGTCGGGCACGCGCTGCTGGAAGGACGTCGGCGCGGCGCGCGCTTCGCCGTGGTGAGCATGTGCGTCGGCTGGGGCATGGGGGCCGCGGCACTACTTGAGGTCAGTTCCTGAGTTAAATCGACATTTCTTGCGGCCGCGCTCCTAGAAGTAGAAGGGATCATGATGAAATCTGGATTGTTATTTCGGGTGGCCAAATGCGAGGATTGCGAAGAGATCCTGCTGGCGCTGCGGTTGCTGGCTGAGTCCCTAGGCGCTCCAGAACGCTTGAAAATCACCAGGGAAGATATCGAAATCGCCGGGTTCGGTACCCGGCGCGAGTTTACCGTTATGTTGGCCGAGGTCGACAGCAAGATCGCCGCCATTTGCCTCTACTTCTCGATGTTTTCATCTTGGGTGGGCAAGCCGGGCCTGTATATCCAGGACCTGTTTGTCCACGAGGAATTCCGCCGCGCCCGGCTTGGTGAAAAGCTGCTGCGCCACGTTGCCCGGATCGCTCGCAACGACGGTTACCACTATCTCCGCCTTACCGTCGATCATGGCAACCAGGGGGGTGCTCGCTTCTATCTTCGGCACGGATTCGAACCAGCGAACAATGAGACCAGCTACAGACTCTATGGTCCGGCATTTGAGGAGTTTTGCCGCAGCGGAAACTAGCGCCGCTCTCGAGGCGACACCAATCTTGATAACGGTAACGCGCTTTCAAATTCTTCCGCCCTAACACGTTCAGCGGAAAGCGCTTGCTAAGATCGCAGAAATGAAAGTTCTGATCCCAAACTCAGCTATGGTGAGATCGAAATCGTGATGCTCCAGAGTACCGCCTGCCAGAATTCGTCCCTCAACGCCGCCCTGCTTGAAGCGCGGGAGCGCTATACCGCGAAGCGCCCAAGGAGTGCGGCGCTGCATCGCGAGGCGACAAAGGTTCTTCCCGGCGGCAACACCAGAACCGTGCTCGCCTATGCGCCTTTTCCAACCGCAATGGCGAGCGGCGAGGGCTGCCGCCTTTGCGACATCGACGGCAACACCTATCTCGACTTGTGTGGCGAATATACTGCCGGCCTATTCGGCCATAGCGACAGTCGCATCCATGCTGCCCTGCGCGACGCCATGGCACGGGGACTGAGCCTGGCCGCGGTGGGTGAGGCCGAGCAGCGCCTTGCCAATATCCTCTGCACACGCTTTCCGTCCATTGACATGATCCGGTTCACCAACAGCGGCACCGAGGCCAACCTGATCGCGCTCAGTGCCGCTCAGGTTGTGACAGGGCGCAGCCGCATCATCGCTTTCCGCGGCGGCTATCACGGCAGCCTCCTGCACTACCCCGTGACGGGCACCAGCCCGATCGCGGTCCCGTTCCCCGTGACGCTATGCGACTACAACGACATCGACGGCACCGTGGCGGCGATCCGCTCGGCAGCTGGTGAGCTCGCCGCGGTCATCCTCGAGCCGATGCTGGGCAGCGGGGGCTGCATCGCCGCCGAGGCTGCCTTTCTGGCTGCAGTCGCCGAGGCGACACGCGCTGCCGGTGTGATCCTGATCTTCGATGAGGTAATGACCTCACGCATGTCGGGAGGCGGCCTGCAGGAACGTCTCGGCATCCTGCCCGAAATGACCACGCTTGGAAAATATGTTGGGGGCGGCATGAGCTTCGGCGCCTTCGGTGGGCGTCACGACATCCTGGAGATCTTCATCTCCAAGGTGCCTCACGCCGGCACCTTCAATAATAACGTGATGTCTATGGCGTCAGGGATCGCCGCGATGGGAGAGGTGTTCACCGCCGAGGTTGCCGCCAACCTATTCGCGCTCGGAGAAGGGCTGCGCGAACAACTCAACGCGATCTCCGATAAGGCCGGCGCGCCGCTGCAATTTACAGGCCTCGGCTCGCTGGCCACGGCCCATTTCCGTCGGGGCAGGATCGAACGCCCATATGCCATCACGTGGAGGGAGGAGGCACTGAAAGAGCTGCTCTTCTTCGACATGCTTGACGCCGGAGTCTACATCGCGCGCCGCGGCATGACGGCGCTCAGCTTGCCGACGACGGACCGTGACCTTGCGCAGTTCACCGCTGCGGTAAGGCATTTCGTCGACGCACGCGCGGCGTTGCTGCAATAGGCTGGGACCGGAGCAGAACCCTGGGAGATGGCAGGAGTGAGATGATGCCATCCGTCCCCGCCAGACGGCGCGCTGGAGGAGCGAGCTTATCGGCTGATCCGCAGCGCGCGGATCAATGGTGATCTCACCCCATAGGGCGAGCTTTCCATTCAGGGTCTGCGCGGCATTGTCGCTGGGCCCCTTGCCGGGTCGCGCGGCCTCCCGGCGTTGGTCATGGCCGCGGCCGCATTCCTCTGCAAGCTCGGTGCTGATTTGCGTCGTTCGACATTTGGTAAACCGAACGAAAGGAGTCCAAATCCGTCAATCGCTGCCTAACGCGCAAAATTGCGCTCATACCTTCTGTTGCAGAAATCCGCGGCCTCATCAT
>Ga0123342_1007044_pt1 | contig 15148 bp, 10 predicted proteins | sample Turbeawhitnodule_FD_89960 | JGI IMG/M metagenome (GOLD analysis project Ga0123342, IMG submission 89960) | Root nodule microbial communities of legume samples collected from Mexico - Turtle bean Mexico white nodule | ecosystem: Host-associated > Plants > Roots > Nodule | place: Mexico: Nepantla... | reverse complement strand
ATATATATATATATATATATATATATATATATATATATATATATATATATATATATATATATATATATATTAATAATAATTTCAGTCTCAATTATAGAGAAAAGAGTTTTCTCTTAATATTAATAAGTTGTGGTGATATATTATTACCTCAATAATCATGATGATGTAATTTCATTACCCTAACACTAATTTGAAATTGACCAGTACAGTATAAATTTGCATATTAAATATGTATATACATGGAAGCAAAGTTAAAAATTCAATACTAAGTAATATGTGATAAATAATTGAAGGGTTAAATATGTTTTTTTTTATGTTAGATTGATTTTTATTTGTAGTATGTTAAAATATTTTATATTAATTTATCACTAATATAAATATTATAATATAATTTATATTACAGATTTATTTGTTAAATAAATAAAAAAATTAATAAACTTAATATTAATAGTTTTCTTAAAATGAGTATTTAAAGAGTTTAAAATTTAAATTAGAAAAAAAAAACTAATTCGATAATTACAACAGTGAGATGAAAAAAATATTATCCATAATTAAATTATTTAGATATAATTTCAACTTTTAGTGAAAATAATCACGGGTAACTTTTCCTTAATCTAACGTGAAGAGTTTTGTAATATGGGTTGACTATGTTTACGCTTAAAAAAAGTTAAAAGCTAGTAATGTTAAGAAATAAAAATTAAATAAAAAAGGTTTTTTGAAGGAGAAATATTGATTGAAAGAGCAATTTTGATGGTAAATGGTGAAAGAATATGCGATGATAACGTTTCTGGAGTGGAGATTAAATGATGATGACTAACGATAAGACTACCAGAATCTGTGCCGTCGGCAAATCCGCGTGTGCAACACTTGTACGTCTATTCTTTGTCAACTCTAGTTAGAAGTAGATATCATAAATATATTAATTTATTATACTCATATTCATATTCTTAAATGTTGTATCGGTTTTAGATACTGATATAGGATATCAACACTCCTAAAAAAATTATATTTTTATTAAAATTTATGATTCATAAATATTTTAAATATACTAATTTGAATTTATAGTGTACCACTGATTGAATTTATAATGGACGATCAGACCTAATAAGGATGATATAGCCTAACTGATAATTAGGGAACCAAAAACTAATACGTAATTAACTTCATTAAAAATATAAAATCATATTTTAAAATCAAAATTGACTTTTCAACCTATTCTATATATGTTCATAATCAATGATCCATTAAGATCTTATAAACATGCAATATATTATTAAATAATATTTATTACTTTCACTTTCACTATAATATTACGAAATTTTAACATATACACTATAAAAAAAATCTTAAAATAGAAACCAATTTTTAGAGACCAAAATAATTAGTTACAATAGGAACTAAAATAGAGACCATTTTAAAAACTAAAAAAATTGGTTTCTAAATTAGTTTCTATTAGTTTCTATTATTGTTAAATAGTTTCTAAATTAGTATCTAATTAGCAACCAAGGTTTTTGCTACCAAATTTAGAAACTAAATAATTGGTAGTTAAAATCTTAGTTGCTAATTAAATACCAATTTAGAAACTATTTAACAATAATAGAAAATAATAGAAACTAATTTAGAAACCAAATTTCTTTTTAGTTTATAAAATGGTCTATAATTTAGTTACTATTGCAACTAATTATTTTGGTTTCTACAAATTAGTTTCTATTTCATGATTTTCTTGTAGTAATATATTACTCCGAGTGTTTGAGACCAAATGCAAAATGATTAGATGATTGATGTAGTACATACAAAAACAGAAAATAAATAGTTTAAATATAAAATTGATTTCTGAATTGAAATGAGAACGTCTCTTGAAACCATTTCAATGATACTGAGCAAAGGCTTTTGTCAATACTAATTTCAATGTAGAAATATAGGTGGTTTTCCTTTGAAAATATGTTTGAACGAGATTGAAGGAAATTTTTCATTTTCCAATACGAAATTTGATTGTTGAATTGGATTTAGCGTAGTTCCGCCTGATTTAAATGAACTCAAATTCAAATATCAAAATAAGAATTGCATTTATATATATATATATATATATATATATATATATATATTCAACCAGTTATATCGAAAGTATGTATGCGGAAGGATTGAGAGGTCCAGAGGTTAAAAGAAATTAAGGACAAGTACGAACGATAATAGAAATATTATGTGGAAAAGCACACAAGTGTCAATGTTAATAAGAGATACGCATGAAAGATAAATAAAATTAATTAAGTACAAAAATCAATTAATAAGAGATAAGTAGAAGGATTAAAATGATGTGACAGACCCAATATGTCCATTAATAAGTAGTATAAAGAGATAGAATGTTTAGTTCAGTTTTTTGGTTTTTTTTGTGAGATAATTAACACAAATTCTGACTTAATCTTCGGAGTGTTCCTGCAGGTACTACCCCACAAATCGAGAGACCGAGAAGTAGTTGAAAAAACACAAGAGATCGAGAGAAGAAGTACGAACAGAGGATAGGAGGGACCAAAAGGAAGAAGTGAAGGCGGATTCTGAAGGCACTCTCTCCCACATATTTAGTACAAGTACATTTTTACGCCCACTGTGGGGCAAAGTGTGAAGCATTGAGGAAAATGGTAGTCACAAGGGGGAAGAATCATATGGAGGAGGAAGAAAGTGGACAGGAGGACTCAACTATGTTTATGTTGGAAGAGTTGCATAGGGAGTTAGAGGTGTTGAAGAAGAAGAATGTAGATGAGATGGAAGCGCTAAGAGCCGAAAACATATACATGAAACAGAAGCTTAATGAAGAAAATACTATGCCTTTGAATTCAACGCATGAGTATGTGGAGACAAGTACATGACCAAATCCGAATTTTTTTGATAGATTTGAAGTATCTTACAAAAGGCCTTGAACTGTATCTCATGATGGTTATGGGACAACAATAAGAAAGCACCATTTTTCTGAAGGAATTATGGAAGTATCGTTGCTTAACAACTGGAAGAGTCTGACATTGGAAGTACTGATCCCAACTAACATGTTGCGGTGTACATTACTCAGATAAGCTTGTACACTTTAGATGATGCTATTTTATGTAGAGTATTTCCGACAACGTTGAAAGGAGCTGCGTTGAGTTGGCTCAAAAAATTATCGACGAACTCTATTGATTCTTTTGATACACTCGTGATGAAATTTGGAGCTTAGTTTGCTACCAGTAGGCCACATCATCTCACGTTTATTGCATTGGTGAATATTTGGCAGGAGAGGGGGGAATTGTTAAGGGCGTTTATGGAGAGATTCAGACGAGTGGCTTTGAGTATTTGAAATTTAAGTTTTGAGGTAACCATGCACGGTATGGTTACGATACTAAGACCAAGACCATTTGCTGATAGTTTATGTAAGTGACCTGCAGTCAATCTTGACGAGTTAAGACAAAGAGCGACAAAGTTTATGCAATTAGAAGATTTGAGAAGCTTCAAGAGTCAAATTAGGATGGAAGAGGGGGTTGACAGGAAGGAAAAGGATGGAGGAAGATGGAAGAAGCTGAAAGATACATACAAAGGACCACGATTTACACGATATTCTTCACTTAATGCTAATTGAGCAAAGATATTGGAAGAAACTCTTCATACCGAGTTAATTCCTTTACCAAGGAAAATTCCTATTCCTAATAATGCTGATCACAACAAGCATTGCAGATATCACAAGAATTTCGACCATAACACGGAAGATTGTGCAGGATTAAGAGATAAAATCAAAGAGTTGATTCAAGCAGGACATCTTAAACAATATGTGCAAAGAAATGAAGGGAGAAGATTTGACTCAAGAGATGGAGGTATGGAAAAGAGTGGGGGAAGAAGTTGGGAGCGAACAAAGGAGGAAAGCCGAGATGGAGAAAGGGAGAGAAGTTGTGAACCGAAAATGAGAAGATATTATAATGATAAAAGGAGGGATAGAGGGGACAATTCCTAGACCGCAAAGGGGGAGAAGTCCAATAAGGTCGATAAGAGGAGTGATCAACACCATATCCGGAGGGTTTGCAGCAGGAGGAGTTTCGTCACCGTATAGAAAGAGGCATGTAAAGTCATCAAGAACTACTTATTCAATTTATAAAAGAAGTATGCCGACAATAACATTCACAGACGAAGATTTTCAAGATATTGACCTTAATCAAGATGATCCAATGGTGATTACAATTGAGATAGAAGATTTTGTGGTTATGAAGACGTTAGTAAACCAAGGAAGCTTCATTAACATTTGAATTGGGACACATTTTTTAAATTAAACTTATCAAAAGATGAAATTCAACCACATTATGAGAAGGTGATTGGCTTTTTGGGAGAAAGGGTGACAACGAAGGGGTACATTGATATGAGGACAAGGTTCGGAACTGGAAGTTTAACTCAAGTCATTAGTGTTTGTTATCTGGTGATAGATGCTAAAACATCTTATAATATTTTGCTTGGAAGACCATCTTTAAATAAGTTGGAAGCAATAGTATCAACGCCGCTTTAGCTATGAAATTTCCAGCTGGCCGGAAGGAGGTGGAAACGGTTTATGTAGATCAGTGTACAAACCGAGAATGCTATTTAGCAAGCTTGAAGGTTGAACTGATGTTGAGGAGTAGAAATAAGGGGAGTTTGATGAGAAGATGACAGTAGTCACATGGAAGATATTGATCCGAGAACGGAGGAAGAAAGGATGGAGTCGAAAGAAGATAAAATGGTGTGTAAATTAGATGGTGAAAATCATTTCACGTATATGGGAAGTTCAATTCTGAAAGAAGAAATGGGGGTGTTGGTGAAGATTTTGCAAAAAAACAGATTTGTTTGCTTGGAGTGCAGAAAACCAATAAAACCGAGTATTATATAAAATACAACCATTTGACGAAGACTGATTATTCTTTAGAACACAACCATGTTTGAGTAAGACTGAGTATTCTTTATACCACAAGCACTCCTAACTAAGACAAATTGTTCTTTGGAACACAATCTTCCTAGCTAAACAACTAAGTATTTTATAGATCCAACCACTATTGGCTAAACAACTACGTATTTTTGGACTTTATCACTCCTAACTAAACAGTTTTGTTTATAAAAAGAGGTGTGATCTAAAATATCACAAGGTTTGTTAGCTAAAAGAGTCTAATGTCCTAAGATGGATATAAGGTCAGAAACACTATTTTAGGTTCCTAAATGAATACAAGTGTTTATACTCACATACTAAGGCTTGAGAATTGCTAAAGAGAAGAGCTTTTGTTCTCATTCTGATTATTATCATCAACCTTTCTTATTATTTGTTAATTTTGTTGATAAAAAAAAATCATCAACCTTTCTTCTTCATGATATCTTCTATATAAGAATGTTAAGAAGAAAATACCATTAAAAATTTTTTTAGAGCCATTATAAGGTCTTGCATTGTTCTTCTTCTTCATACTGCGTCTTTACAAGTTCAATTTCGCAGATGTATTAATTTATTCATGAAACGTTGAATGCGCATAACTTGTTCAAGCAACTTTATGATGCAGATATGACTTATCAAATCTAGGTCTGGTAGCTTCGTTCCAAACTTGAGTAAAACAAGGAGCCTGACATGATGGATTGTCTTTGTAAGTCTGATATTTTTCCTTTTCAAAAACTAGCAGCTTTAGGCACTTTCTTCAAGAGATCTTAATATAGACACTTCATTGTGAGGTCCTTTCGTAAAAAGTAAAGAGAAGATTTTTTTTTTGCAAGCCTAAAATAAAAATTTATAAGAACTCAACGTGTACAAAGAATCATTTAGACTATGTTTACAATGAATGATTAAGACTATGTGTACTTATCATCTATCCAAGCAAAAAATTATCAGATGAAGTTATAACAATAAAATGCTAATGTCTATTCAACCTATACTTATTGTCTAGTCAAGTAAACACTTATTAGATGAAGTATATGAGCAAAATGTTTGTGTTTGTTTGGCTAAATGAAGCACTTGCATTTGTTGAGACTTGATGCTTATAAAATTATGTTTTATAATTTTTTATTAAACACATAATAAAAATAAAAGATATGGTGTGTAGAGCATTGATCTAACAATGCATGATATACATAGATGGTGGATCCTAGTTGGATTGGTTTGTATACCTGTTTGTGTTGGTATATACGTATACAAGGTTTCACCCTAGATGGATGGTCCTAAATGGATTATTTGTATGACCCTTGATGAGTGTTGTAAGGATACTTAGGATGATAACTTGGGTAGTTGTGATAACCAGACACTTAGATTGATAGAGGTATCCTGACTTTATTGGTTATTTGGTCACGTGAACATGACCTCAGATGTGGAAAACTAAATAAGACTTACATATGTGTACATCTAGCTTGATATGCCACCATGACATTGGGAACATAATTCATGTTATAGTATGTGTTTGGTGTTAACCTCTAGTGAAACTTGATTATCATAATTTAAAGTCTTATAGAAAACATAAATTTAATCATGAGATATTATGAGAAATATTAAAAAAAAAGGTATAAAATGAGTCACTGAGATTGATTTTGCAAAATCCTCTCTTAATTAACAAGAAAAATTGGCACTTAAGTGTTATATGATAAACATAGTGTAGTTTTGATACTACATTCTTAGTTAACTTAGTTTATTGAAACCAAAGTAATTAGTTGAGGTGGTTATAAAAATAAGATGGTGTTATAATTTAAAGAAAATAGGACAAATTATTTTTATATATTAACTATAACTTTGAAGAATTTTTTAAAATATGTTAAAAATAACTTATGAACATAATTAATGTTAATTTTATATCTTCTTTTGAACATCGGCGTGTTTATATTATAAGATAAATTCAAATAATACGTACATACATTTTTTTTTTCAAAAATGCCCTAATTTAATTTCATAAGTTAATAGCGTAGTGAATATTTTTAATTATTATTTCTATCACATTTTTATCATTCTCTTAAAATTTAAATTTAGTTATAATGTCATGGATGTACGCCTTGATTTCCATATAAATTTAACTACATAATTAGTTATTCAATTTTTTAAAGTTAAATATTTATGGTATATTATATATTATCAATTTCAAAAAAAAAATTAGTGCGTTGACAGGAATAATAATAATAATAATAATAATAATAATAATATCAAGTACTTAGTTAGGAAAATATTAATGAATAGATTTAAAAATAAAATTTAATATTTATTATTATTAACTAACATGTCAAAATTATATAAAAGGTAAATTCAAATTAATTAATTTTAAAACAACTAAAAATTAAATTTTTATAAGGACTAAATTTCAAATTCACAAGTGATTTTTTTTTTTTTTACTTTCTTTATCTCTCATATTCGCATTGTATCATATTTTTCTTTTATATAAAAAAGGAGAAATAAGAAAACAAATATTAGAAAATAATGGAAAATATAATAAGTAGTACAATAAAATAAAATGCTCATAACAATGCATATTTTGTTTGTCGCTCTCATATTTTGTATAAAAATATTGTATAAAGTAACATTTTATTTTAAATTTCTTTATATATAACTTCTTAAATATCTATTGGACTTTCTTTTAGAATACATCATCACAGTGTTAATAATGTATTTTGTTTTGACAAGTAGTGGATTAATGAATATCTCTACTTGAGGAAATCAATCTTAAATCCTTATACGGACGTAACACGTGGCTTTCTTTATGTTTTTTTACATAAATTTTGAAAACCATAAATAGTATTCTTATCTCATACACGTGGCTTGATGCCGACATGCCTTTAATTTTAATTATTTAGAGTCATTTACTTTTCCAATATTATATTAAAAATTCAAATAGTTGATATTGGGGATTTAAACATATTTCAAGTGTAACTTGTAATTGTTATAAACATTATGCAAAAAATTATTCAACTAGGATTATTATAGTGCCACAAATGAAATTAATATCTGATTAACTTTATTAAAGGAAACTATGTAGAAAGACAAAACAACAATATCAGCTCATGGACACGATTTTAAGTAAATATTCACAAATTTAATTTTATATTAAGGAGTTTATTGTTAATCAATAATTGATTTTTGAATTAACAAAAAATAGGTAATTTATATAATGAATAGAAAGTCAATTGTCATGTTAATTTTCTCTTAAATGAAAATATTAAAACATAAACATAAACTAATGTCACATAAATACTACCCGACCCATTAAATTCATTTCTTAATATGTATTAGATAATATAATATGGATATTACTCAGTTGCAACCGAGTCATGAAATTCAGATTGTTAATATTAATTAGATATTAATAATCGGTAGAGTATCTTAAATGTTTTAAACTAATGGTAATTATTCTAAAGTAATCTGCAGGTGTATTTGATTAGATTCGGCACCTTATTTATATGGTTATTATTAAGACACGTAATAAACTATACCACTTATAAATACAAGTCAAAAAATACTTTTCATCCATTCAATATATTCACTTTTTATTTTAATATTATTATACTCTCAGTGACTTGCCAGAACAGAATAATTTAAAAAATTTACACTACAAAGTTAACTAAAGTTGAACTCTTTGAATTGGTCCAAGACTTCAGAGGTTGTTAATTATAACGAAGAACTTGGTCAAGTACAAAAACCAAAACCAAGGACAATGGGTACAAGAGGATTGCGAAGAATGATGAGCATAGAGGAAAAATGGAGAGAAAACTTGCAGTTAAGCCTGCTATAGCACAAACAATACCAACAACCAGCAATTCAGCTGAATATTGCCAAGTGACTTGTCCCACACTGATCAGAACTGAGATTGCAAAGAAGCCAAGAATGTTATTCATGAACACCCCTCCATAAATCTGTAATGATAAAAAATATTTTGAAGTTCTCAGAAAATGGTTTATGCATATATACTGATTGAGTTTAAGGAATGAAATTGGTGAAGGAGATGAGATTCTAACCTCAGAAATGGCAAGAGAAGTGGTTCTTGGCTTCTTATGGCTTGCTTCTTTGATTGCTGAAGTTGCTTCTCTAGCATTTGTGGCCAAGGGGACTAGAATAAACGACATGAAGAATGGATGAAGTCCTACACTGTTAGAGAAGTTGTGGACACTTTCTGTTAGAGGCTCTGCCAAAATGAATAGCATAACAATTCCTAGCATCACATACAATATGGCCTTAAACCATTCCCATGTTGATTTATCAACAACTGCTTTCCTTTGCCTCTCTTCTACCACCATGTCAGCCTCTTCCCAGGTCTTGTATGCACAAAATCAAAGAATCTTAACTTGACATTGCTCACTTTGGACAAATCAAATATGAAGCAGGACAGGTAAAAGTTCATAATTTAAACTAAATTCCTTCAAAGGGGATTGAGAATATAGTTACCTGATACATATCTTCTTGAGACTCAGAATGTGACACTGGAGCAGGAGCTGAAGTTGAGCTAAGCCATTTGTGAAACCCAGCAACAAATTCATCCTCATTAGTTATGCGGTCGTTATCAATGTCAAGTTCTTTGATGACAAGAGCTACTGCTTCTTCCACTTCCATTGATGCTTTGACAAACTTGATGTTCATGATTAGTTCTCTCAACTCAGATTGGGAAATGAAGTTATCTCTATTGCGATCAATTTTCAGAAACAACCTGGTGATCACAGAGGCTATGAGAACTAGGAAGTGGAAAAAGCAAAGAAGGAATGTTATGAATTTGTCGTGGTCCTAGTTAGACTAGTAAAGTGTACAGTAATATCAGGATTTTCATGGAGTTAGAAGGTTCTAGTAGGTGATATTGTGTTTACATTTTGAACTAGTAATAGTAGTAAATGGTTTTGAAATGGATTTCACATCTAATAAAATGTGTCGTGATTGTACCAAGAAGTTTGATTGAATAATACTGACCCTCTGATAGCATGTTCATCAGGTTTTCCATCTACTGTGAGAAGGCTACCAATCACATCACTCTGAACATGCTTCAAGATTTCACATATAAGCTGTTTCTTTCCTTCACGTTCTTTTCTTTTGTTTTCAATCCATGGTCCAAAAACCTGTCAATGTTTTCAATAATACTACTCATCATAATGAAGTTCCTGCTAGGCATTCTTAATTTTTAGATTGTCTGTTTCTGAATCGATCTTCCATTTTCTTCACAGTTTCACCAAATATTGTGAAGACTGGCTTTGTAAAGGAGGGGAAGGAAAGGCATGGAGTGAAAATTTCCTTTCTGTTCCTCTCATATCTATCATCACAAAACAACTTTTAAAAGTCTTGGCCTTGAACTTTCAACAGATTTTAACCGATAATAAAAATGTGTTTGAAAACATACTGCTATCACTTTTCTTCAAGACACAGTGTATTACTATGTACCTGATATATATTTTTCAGTGATTTCATTGAAAAATACTGTTTCTCTAAAGCATGTTGTGTTTGATGAAGCCATTTTGTGAAGCCACTAACAAATTCCTCTTTGTTTATTTTTTTGTCACCATCCAGGTCAAAAATTTGTAACACCTCTTTTACTTCTCTCTCCTCATCGAAATTGGTTTCAGTAACTTTGTTTTTGAGCAGAAGATCTTTAACCTCAGAAGCTGATATACCACTGCTCCCATCTTGATCTATTTCCCTATATAATCGCCTGCAAAGTGGTGTGCTTATAAATAGCTTGTCACAGGTAAAACTTCCAAAGTAGCAGTTCTTCGAAATCTCACCTTATGGCACTGACATTTGGAGTCCCATTCTTTGTGAAGATCCTTTGCAGGGTGTTCTTTTGAACATGTTGTAATATTCTCAATATTAAATGATCGTGTTTCACATATTCCAATCTCCTTTTCTGTACCCATGGTTCAAAAATCTGCAGTTTAAATAGCCACACTAATGCGATTAATTAAAAGAATATATAGATATAGAGATAACAGCATATCACGTTTGGAGATTTCACGTCAACTAGAGATTAAGACATTTTATTGTACATAAGTACATAAGTGGGTGCAAACTTCAACTCATGAACGGATTTTACGAGGTTGAGTTAGGCTTAAAGTCGTCATTTGGAACCTATCTTAACGAGTGTTTGTTGAGCTTATCAGACCATCTCTTATCGAAACGTTATCAGATCACTCATAATATGGGTGCAAACCTCACCTCATCTCATGGTGTTTAGTGTTTAGGTGTTCAAAACAAGGTTTATACCACACTGACTTGAACATTATTGATGAACACTTGCCACATAAAACGAAAATGAAAACTGACAAACCTGATAAGCGAAGTACAGGAAGAGAAGAATGGAGGTAATGATGAGAGCAATTAGTAAGGTCACGTTTCTTAGCCCAGAAGAGAAATGGAATAAATTTGGGACTTGCATGATTGCAAATGGTATCACTGAGCAAACCATGATTCTTGCACTGTAACTGGTTTCCAAATCCGTAGTAATTCCATAACCTTCACATCCACCAAAGATAACATTTTTCAGGCTCAAAACTAAAAATTGTACCATTAGTACCTAAGTTCTCTGTATAAGAGAACATAGAACATGAAATGGAGAAATGTGTAAAAGAGAAAATGAAATGAAATAAAATGAAAACAAGGTAACATAAAAAATGTATATTGGAAATAAATTAAACTTAAGAGATAAAATTGTTTGATAAATAAGAAAAAATTGATCAATTTTACTTATTAACTTCTAACTCACTAATAATATTTTTAAATTGTTTTTGTTATTTTGTTCTTTATATAGTCTGTTATGAATGTGCTATAACTAAATATGTTGTATTATTGTATATAAAATTAATTATATAAATAAGAGTAGAAGAAAATTTGAATTATAGATTATAATCTACTTTAATTTCCTTTGCTTTGCTTGGTGCTTGTGCTTTCACACTAAGAAAAAAGTCATATTGTACAGAGGTAATTTTCTCAACCACTTATTTCATGATTTTCTTTTTCTTCTTACTTTAAAGAAGTTAATGTACATACACCCCATAGAAGTTAATGCCATTTTCTTAGTTTCAGTCACTTTCCTTTTCTCAGTTGATTCACCAACCTTAGGGATTAAGAATTATTATCATGCTAAATTCAATAATTAAAACAATTTATAATTATTAATAACGTGTGTTAAAATACTATTATTTTTTTAATCTTTTATATAATATAATATGTAAAAAATTAAGTTTTTAAACTATTTTTTTAATTTTAATTAAAAAATAATATATCTAATGAAGTGGTTGAACAAATTGAAAATATCAACCTATCTCTATATTAATAAAAAATTGATGAAGCTATATGTACAGAAAGAGAGCAATAATATAATTTGGATTGATGAAGCTAGAATATTTTCCACCCATAAATTTAAATGTTTCCTCTACTTATAAAAGTGTATGAAGAAGATAAGTGGTAAAAGAAATAACCCTCACTATTATTATGAGTAGTTGAAAGAATGCAAGTTTATTACTTGAAACATTAGCATATAAAGAGTTAAACAAAAGTGAGTTATGACAAACCAGTGAAGAAGGTTTTAATAGTTTTGTGATGTGAGTTAGAAGGAGGAGAATGATGCTCAAATTCTTGATTGCCAGCAATGACACAGCTTCCCCAAACTACAGTTAGAAGCAAAATGGATGATCCAGCCAATAAGCCAATCCCACTCATAGCATATTCTTTTGCTGTCTCCTTATTGCTCACAAGTCCAGAAACTGATCATACAAAATAATCATTCAATAAAATTATTTATAAAAGACTGTATAAAACAAAACAAAAAAGACAATTTAAGAGACCTATAAAAAAATTTATATTACAAAGGTAGTGGGATATAAAGAATGAGAAATTCTACTTTATTTCATGCATTTTTTTTTTCTGATTTACTCTTCATTATTAATTAAAATTTATTGAAAAAAATCAAAAAGATTTTAAGTTCTCATTTTATATTTATAGTTTTTAATAAATTATATTCAATAATAATATGTATTATATATAAATCATTTTATCAAAAGTTTGTGGCTTAAATAAGTTTCTTATATGATTACATTTTATTTTGAGTATTTAATTATCTTTTTAAGTTAAGTGTAAATTAAACATTTTAATTCATATATATAACTAATTTTTATTTTGAGTATTATTATTTTTTTTTTTAAATTGGCTATAAATTAAATATTTATTTGTATTTATTTTGATTTCATTTCTTAAAACATTTTTAGATTTTCGTTTTAGTCTCTTAGTACTTGACAAATAATATGTTTTGACATCATATATAATTAATTGACACATGTAAAATAACTTAACAAATAAATAATAATATTTATTAAATAAAAAATGTAAAGGAAAATTTTATTGTATACTTAAAAAAAATCAGTTATAGGTGCTTAATCAAAATGTGTTGATAACACTTGTTTGTAGAAAATATCAAAAGATATTAATTTACACACTTTTTTAATTAAATAAAGTCTATGTTAGCAAGGTTCCTAAAAGGTTCCAAACAAGGTGCCTCACAAAACAGACTATTCTCTCATAATTTTAATTATCATTGGAATATTAGTATAATTAGTATACCAGGTTTTAATGTACTTTTCGGTGGAATAAAATTTAGGTGAAAATTTCAAATAGAAACCAATTTTTAGAGACCAAAATAATTAGTTGTAATAGTAACTAAATTAGATACCAAATTTAGAAACTAAATAATTGGTAGTTAAAACCTTAACAGCTAATTAGATACCAATTTAGAAACTATTTAACAATAATAGAAACTGATTTAGAAACCAAAAATTTATTTAGTTCTTAAAATAGTTTCTAATTTAGTCACAATAACAATTAATTTTTTTTTTCTAAAATTGTTTTATATTTCATGATTTTCTTATAGTGAGGACTTAGTATAAATAACAATAGGGCTGAATATCACTTATGTGTATAATGATTTTAATACTTATTAATTAAATATTTATATAGTCATTATTCTCAATTTCATTATTAGTATTTAGACTATTTTTTTTCTTCATTTATGTGTTTCTTTGACAAGTTATAATGGTATTATGATAGAAACATTAATCATGAATGTAAAAGTAAATGTTTAATTGTGAGAAAGAATATAGAGATTATTGATGAAAAGTGAAATATGTATATTAAAAAAGTAATTTAATTCTTAATCATAAATAAAATTATTCAACTTAATTAAAAATATTAAAAAACTCCAATATATCTAAATATAAAGCACAATTAGTTCATACGAAAACATATAGAATTGGAAAGTGCTGATAAAAAGAAGATAGATGTGGAAAGTATTACACTAATATAATTTATACATAAATTTTTATAAATAACTAATCACACTTTTTTTCATGATAACTACAACGAAAATTGAGTATTAGTAAATGTATATTTTTTCATAAATATACCCATAATATTATTGACAACCACAATATTTCAAAATTAACTACCAAGTATGTGTTAAGACAAACTTTTCTATAAAAGCTTTGTTCAAACCCTTAAAAATATAATTCTAAACATATAAATAATTTTTATGAGTAGTTAATGACTATGTGGGCTAAGATTACACTACAACAAAATCATGAAATAGAAACTAATTGTAGAGACAAAAAATAATTAGTTATTATAATGATTAAATTAGAGACCATTTTAGAAACTAAAAATATTTTTATTTTTAAATTAATTTATATTATTGTTAAATGATTTTTAAATTGGTATCTAATTAGCAATCAATGTTTTTCTACCAAATTTAGAATCTAAATAATTGGTAGTTAAAACCTTGGTAACTAATTAGATACTAATTTAAAAACTATTTAACAATAATAAAAACTAATTTAGAAATATTTTTTTTAGTTTCTAAAATATCTCTAATTTAATTATTATTACAATTAATTATTTTTTTATTTAAAATTAATTTTTATTTTATAATTTTTTTAGTGTTAATTATCCTTATCAGCTAAGCTAAACTTGTGGAAGACAATTTCAAAAGGAACCGGGTTTAAATGCTATGCTGGTAGAGGAAAAGTCACAATCCCTCACGCAAACTGATATGAAATGAAAGATTAAAAAATTATTAAAAACTGAGATCATGATATGACAATATATATATATATATATATATATATATATATATATATATATATATATATATATATATATATATTTTTATTTTTAAATATAATAATTATTTTTTTT
>Ga0123342_1007043_pt1 | contig 15149 bp, 14 predicted proteins | sample Turbeawhitnodule_FD_89960 | JGI IMG/M metagenome (GOLD analysis project Ga0123342, IMG submission 89960) | Root nodule microbial communities of legume samples collected from Mexico - Turtle bean Mexico white nodule | ecosystem: Host-associated > Plants > Roots > Nodule | place: Mexico: Nepantla... | reverse complement strand
TTTACTTTCACAAAGATTGAGAATGCCTATGCTTTAGATTCGATCAAGGGGTGGATTACAACACTCAAACTACCCCAGAACTAGACTAAACCAGCACAGCAACAACAAGCACAACCAAGGCTTTAACATCCTTCAAAGGGTTTTGGATTCTTCAAAGCTTTAACATCACTTGGTTCAATAAAAGCGACTAGTATAAACTTAACATCTGGTGGTAATATAGCTAACTACCTTAACAACGTAATATATCAACCAAGTACGGGAAATCACATTGTTGTAGAGCTAACCTGTGGGTGACTCATACCCCCTGGCTGTGAAGAACGTCTTATTCGCTCGAGAGTTAATTGATTGCGTGAGCAAGGATCAGGTCTCTCGATCTTGTTGAACAGGATCTGCGTGCTTAGAAGGACCATCCGCTTTCTGAGCACGCTCTTCCCCAACGTTGAGGCCGACTTGAGTATCTAACTTGGGTGTTAATCTCTACCTCAAGTTTACTCTTAAGTAATTTCCTTTCTTTGCTTGGAGTATCAGACTTGGGTGTTGGCTTACATACCAAGTCTACTCTTCACACCTTCGTAGGGCACCGCTACCCCGCAGGGTTAACCTTAGCTCTTCCTTCAAAGCGCCCAAGCTCGAGTGGTTTCACTGACGCTGAGGTGGGTTGCATTTCCTTTATTTAGCTACACATTCTTAGTTATAGCTAATCGTGGCCTAGTACTTCTGGACTCAGAATCTTACTGAGAGCGTACTACCTCATGGTGGATACTTAGGGTGCCTAAACTCAGAGTCTTACCAAGACAGGTCATCTTCCCCATCTTAAGCTGAACAATCTTAGTTACGACAAACAAAACTTTTAGGACACTTGAACTCATAATCTTACTGAGATAAGGTCGTCCTACCTCATAGTACAAGCTCGAGACACCTGAACTTAGAATCTTACCACGCACGTCAACTACCCAACTTAAACCAAACAATTTTTGTTATGGTAAATGAACTTTGGGAACACGTGAGCTTAGAATCTTACTGAGATAAGGTCGTCTTCCCTTATAATACATACTAGGGCACCTGGTCTCATAGTCTTATCAAGACAGGTCGTCTTTCCCGACATAAGACAAACATTTAGTTATGGCTAAACATGATTTTGGGCCCCAGAACTCATAATCTTACTGAGAAAAAGTCATTCCATCTGAATCACCATGAACTTTAGAACACCCAGATTTGGAATCTTACGAAGGAAGTAATTTCTCTTGCCTTGGAGCATTTGACTTGGGTGTTGGCTTACATCGGCTCAACTCTTTGATACTGAGGTAGGTTGGCTTACATGCCTTCTGTTGTCAAACAGTCTTGAGCCAATTCTGGGTGCCTGAACTCATAGTCTTACTAAGAAGAGGTTATCCCATCTGAATTATGTAGACTTCGAGACACCTAATCTTGGAATCTTCCCAGGGGTACAATTCCTTTCGCTTTAAAGTTTCTAACTTGGGTGTTGGCTTACACCGAGTCAACTCTTCGATGCTGAGGTAGGTTGGCTTACCTGCGCTCAGTCAAACAACCCTAAGCCAATTCTGGGTGCCTGGGCTTAGAATCTTACTGAGCAGAGGCTTCCCCATCTGAATTGTGTTGACATTGAGACACCTAAGCTTGGAATCTTACCAAGGAAAAAGGTTGCTTCGTTTAATATTCTCGTGACTAAGTATACACACATGATGCTTACTCGGATAATTCACTGGCCAAGTCGCCTTATCGTGTGCCAACAAATAATTATGGTAACTCATTTTTCAAGAACAATTCTTCACTGGAAGACCTCATTAAAAAACCCTCATAAGGGAAAAAGAGTGTCCTCTTAATTATTCGAATTGTTCATAAAACATTTATAAGATACATCAATTGAAATAAAACTTGAGGTTAGCCCCATTCCACGACCGAGGTATAGCTCCACCCTCTAGAGTTTCGAGCCTGCAGGCTCCATTTCCAAGCACCTCCACCACGTGGAATGGGTCAGTCTATTTGGTAGATAACTTATTCTCCAGCTGGTAAGGATGACCCTTCTGCATAACTAAGTTAGCAAACTAGAACTGCCGAGGTCTCAACTTGGACTTTTGCTTCAACTCCACCCTTCTCTTCAAATTTTCAGTTTTGATGCGTGCTTGCTCTTGCACTTTGTTAAGTAGGTCTAGGTTTACCTTCCTCCCTTTGTTAGACTCTTCTATTATGAAGTTTTGGAATCGCAACGAGCTCTCCTGGATCTCTACGGGGATCATGGTATCTGACCCATACACCAAACTAAAGGGCGTCTCCTTCGTGGTGAATTGAGGAGTGGTGTGGTAGGCCCACAAGATTCGAGGTACCTCTTCTGCCTAGGTCCCTTTAGCTTTCTCCAACCTCCTCTTCAATCCTTTGAGCAAGATTCTATTGGCAGACTCCATCTGATTCATCTGAGGATGCTCCACTGAGGCAAACATCTGTTTGATCCCGAGCTTCGTGCACAACTTGCACAACTGCTGACTTGCAAACTGGGTACCATTATCGGACACCAAATGTCTTGGGATCCCAAAATGGCAGACAATGTTTCTCCACACGGAGTGTTGAACCTTGTGGGCGGTTATCTGCGCAACTGGTTCAACTTCTATCTACTTAGTGAAGTACTCAATCACCACCACGAGATACTTCATCTGACGAATTGCCAAGGGGAAAGGACCCAAGATGTTTATCCCCCAGGTATGGAAAGGCCAGGGGCTATGTATTGATCGCAACTCCTCGGGGGGTGCGTGCTGCCAATCAACATGCTTCTAACACTGCTCGCCTCTTTCTAATAGTTGACCAATAGTACCTAGCTCGAACAACCTTCAAAGAAAGAGCTCGCCCTCCGACGTGGCTTTCACAAATGCCTTCATGGAGCTTTGCCATAATACGGGTACACTGATCCCCACTTACAAAGGTGAGGATAGGATGACTGTAGCCATGTCGGAACCGCTTTTCGTCCATGAGGGTATACCTTCCTGCGTTCCTTTTGACCACCCTTGCCTCCACGTGCTCTAGCGGGAGAATACCATTAGTGAGGTAGCGCTGATATGGCATCATCCAGGTCTCTACCACAGCGAGTTGTAAGACCTCCAACGACTCTTCCCCCGACAAGCCATAAAAGCTTATCTTGGACACCCTCAACGTCTCATGTGTCAATGATCGGTGCCTCCTACCTTTCACCGAGCTGGCTTCCAAGGTCTCCACATGACTGACCTCTACCGCTCCATTTGCAGTGGTTCTTGGTGATTTAGGGTCTCCTAGATAACTGACCTCTGTCAACCTCCCTTGCCTGAGCTCGCCAATTTAGCCAACTGGTCTGCTCGGGCATTCTGCTCCCTTGGAACTTGCACCAGCTCGAATGTGGGAAAGATTTCCCTTAAAAGTATAACATACCTCAAATACGAGGCATTTGCGGATCTTTGACATGGTACTCACATGTGACTTGCCTGGTTACCAACAATGAGTTACTTTTTACCAACAAACTTTGAGCGCCCAACTCTTTGGCCAATAGCATCCTAGCTACCAGGGCTTCATACTCAGCCTGGTTATTGCTGGCCTTAAAGGTGAACCTAAGGGCCTGCTCAATCAATAGTCTGTTAGGTCCTTCCAAAATAATACTAGCATCGCTACCTTGCTGATTAAAGGATCCGTCCATTGAAAGTCTCCACCGTCCACCTGGGTGGCTTCTAAAGATAGCTCTACCACGAAATCAGCATACACCTGGCCCTTGATAGGTCCCCTGGGTTCGTACTACACGTTGAACTCAGATAACTCGACTGCCCAACGCACCATCCGGCCTATCACATCGGGCTTCTGGAGGACCTTGCGGATAGGGAGATCGGTCATTACGATCACAGTGAAACTCTGAAAATAGTGACGAAGTCGCCGAGCCGCAAATACCACTGCCAAGGTTGCCTATTTAATGGCCTGATATCGTACCTCCGATCCTTGTAGTACCTTGCTCACGAAGTATATAGGCCTCTGAGCCTGATCCTGCTCTTGCACAATGATCGAGCTGATTTCCCGATTTGTAACTACAAAATAGAGACGAAGGGGAGTACCTGGTAGTGGCTTACAAAGAACAAATGGGTTGGCCAGGTACTCCTTCAACTTAAGGAACGCCTTTTCACACTCGGGATTCCGTGTTAAGCGGTTGTTCTTCTTCAAACACTGAAAGTAAGGGTACCCCTTATCTCTTCCTGCTGATAAGAACCTGGACAAGGCAACCATCCGCTCAGTCAGTTGTTGCACTTCCTTCACAGTGGCGAGGCTCCTCATCTCTATGATTGTTGCACACTTGTCCGAGTTCGCTTCTATCCCCCGTTCAGTGAGCAGGAACCCCAGAAACTTCCCTGCCTTACCCCAAACACACTTCTCTGGGTTTAAGTTTAGATTGTACTTAGCTATTGTAGTGAATAACTATTCTAGGTTAGCAACGTGTTGATCCCTTTCTTCCGAAGTGACGACCATGTCATCCACATAGGCTTGCACATTTCGCCCAATCATGGGGGCGATAATCCTATCCATCAGCCACTGATAGGTAGTGTCGGCGTTCTTCAACCCAAAAAGCATGAATCTATAACAATAGCTGGAGAGCTCCGTCATGAATGTGGTCTTGCACTTATCGCGGGGGTGCATGCAAATTTGATTGTACCCCAAGAATGCGTATAGAAAGCTCAGAAGTTGGCACCTTGAAGTGTTGTCCACCAAGGAATCAATGCTGGGCAACAGATACGAATCCTTAGGAAAGACCTTATTTAGGTCTGTAAAGTTGACGCACATTCTCCACCTTCTGTTTGCCTTCTTCACCAATACCACGTTCACCAACCACTCATGGTACTGGATTTCCCTTATGTGGCCAACTTTCAAGAGCTTCTGGGTTTCCTCTTTGACGACTGAGTGTCTCTCCTCATTGAGCTTCCTTCTCCTTTGTATCACTGGCCTAACCTTCTCATCCATAGTAAGTCTATGACACAAGAAGTCAGGATCCATGTCGGGCATGTCTGCAGAAGACCATGCAAAAGCATTCATGTGCCTCGCTATCACTTCGGCGATCTGGTCTTGCATCTCCTGGCCTAGTGAGGAGCCGAACTTGAACTTCTTCCCTTCAATCTCTTTTTCTTGAACCTCACCAGCAGGTCCAGGTCGCCTCTCGCTGGTGGCTTCTGCTTGGGTGGCGACCATACACACTCCCCTTATGCTTTTCAAGCTATTCTTATAGCACTTTCTCGCCGCCTTCTGGTTAGACTTGATGACGATCACCCCTCCCTCGAAGGAGGGCAACTTCATCTTCATGTGCCTCGTCGAGGCCACCACGCCTAACCTATTCAAGGAGGGCATGCCCAAATATAGGCTTAGAGAATGGATGAAAACATAATAAAAAGAACCGGTTCAACAACTTAAACAGAAATATAAATTGATGCATTAAACCCTTCAATCATCCTTGCCATACTGGAGCTCGAAGAGTTGGTTTTGCACAACTTCAATTTGTTCATCAAGATTCTAAAACCTGGCAGCACAAAAGTCATAATGGTTCCTTTGCTCATAGGCCATATTATCCAAGCAATTAATCATCAACCTCTCAAAAGGTGACATAGAAGCAACATAATCATTCATATTTTCAGTACTTGGACCAGCTCCATAGGCTTCACCTGGAGCATGTTCACTTGGAATCTCATTGCCTTGATCATCCAATCCAGTATTTGGGGCAACTTGATCTTCCTTATATGTTTCAGCTTGATTTCCACATAAAGGACCAACTTGTTCTTCATATTTACTTACCCATTTTTCGCCAACCTTAATGAATCCCATTTTGCTAAGAGATCCATTATTAACCTCATGAGATGGCTTCACCATCTCAGACAATTCTTCTTCAAGGTCAATTTCAAAATATTGCAGAAATTTTGAAATAAGAACAACATAAGGAAAATGATAATCACTTAACCTTATTGACTTTTGCATGTGCTCTTTGAAAATAGGAATCCAATTAACCTTGATCTTCCTCACAATGCAGTATATGAGAGCAAAATCTTTTTCACTGAGGACCGAGTGATTACTCCCTCTTGGAGTCAGCATCCAAGATACTATGAAAGCAATGATTCTCTCGTTTAGCTTTAAATCTCCCACAGAAAAACCCTTACTTTTAAGTGAGGATTTTTTAGACAACTCCTATAATACTGCATCTTATTGAAGTCCTCCACCACACAAATGTTTCCTTTGTTGATTCTGACCCCTGCATACTTCAACCCCATGATAGCAGTCCACACATCTGGAGTGATCTCCATATCAACCCCTTTTACATGTGAGCACAAGTTCTCACCATCAAAGAACCCTGTTGTATGTAATTGAAAAGTGCAGGCATAAGAACTGACTTTAGATCTTTTCCCTTGAGACTTCATTCTTTACACCAATATGATTCTTGGCTTTCAAGGATACCTACAAGAAACATTCAAGAAACAAGATTTGGTCCCCTTGTAAATTTGGGTCCATGGGCATTAATTGGAACATTAAGAACCTTAGAATTCTTAGGAATCCACTTTAAAACAACTATGAGAACAAAAAACCTTCTTACTTTGCAGAATTTAACAGTATGACCCATTTTCATGCAATAAAAATACGTTTCAACCGGTTGTTTCGACAAAACAATAGGTTATTTTTCATAAAAACTCGAAAAGGGTTTTGAAACTGATTTGTTCTTGCTGTTTGGGTTAAATCTCAGTCTAGCCTTTTCAAAAACATAATTTTGTGATGCAAGAACAGTTTCAAGATTTGATTTCCCTTTGGAAAACTTGTCCATAGTTTTTAAAAGACATTGTACCTTCTTTTGAAGAGCTTCGCAGTTTTCACAAAAACTAAAATCACACTTGCAAGAAGAGTTTTGGTAAATCATTTCCAAATTTTCAAAATCTGTTTTTGAATTGTTCAACTCTTCTTCCAAGGTTTTTACTCTATTTTCCAACCAGTTGTTTAAACCTTTCAATCGGTTATTCAAAGGGCCAACCTATTAACTTCTTCATGAGTTTCTTTGAAGGCCTCAAGAAGTTGGCTATAATTTTCAAAATTAATGGAAGCGCTTGAACTTACATTGCTTGATTCAGATTCTTCCTTTGCCATCAAACGCAGATTGTCTTCTTCATCTTCCTTTGATGATGAGCTAGAGGATGAATCATCATTATCTTGCCAAGCAATGTAAGCTTTTTTGGCTTTGCCCTTTTTTTAAAGTTTCTTGCTTGCACCTCTCTCCTTGCTCTCATTGTTTCTTTGAATTGTTTTCTTGTTAATTTTTGCAACCATAACAATCCTCAAACCAACTTTTATTATTCTATTTTTTATATATAGCAAATCTTTTACTTGAATATTCAACTGTTCCTTGTGGGATCGATATCCGTCCTTAGGGACAAATTATTACTTCTGACAACACGGTGCACTTGCCGTAAAAATTCATCAACTTCTCGCCTAGGTTTGATTGGGTTCGCCTGAGCGAGTTAGATGAGAAAAATCTCAACTTCTCTAGAGCGATCTCGCCTGGGCATGACTGGGCAAGTTTCTCTGGAGTACTCTGACTTAGACGAGTTTTTGGAAGAGTTTTGAGCATTCCAACTTTCCCCTTTCATATTGTCTATTCTCCTTTAGCCCTTTCATCTCCATTTGCCCTTAGAATCCTGAAATTAACACAAATTTAGGAATAAATCATTCTTATTCATATCATAATCACAAAATATGTAAAAAGGTTTAAATTCCTAAATTAGAGATTAAATTATAGTTATTTTATCAATAAATATCCATAAGTGTCTGTCTTTTAATATGAAATATTACTGAAATATGACACTTATCATTTCCCCCCAACCTACAATCTTGCTTGTCCTAAAGCAAAGTAAATGAAAATAAATAAATCATATTTAAATTTAAATATCAAAACAACTTTATTCATTAAACAACAAATTAAATTAGAAACTTATTTTGCTTCCAACTTCAAATATAGCAATATAGATACAATCAACTTCTAGGACCAAATTAAAAGAATAAAATGACGATTCATTAAGAAATTTCTTCTCACATGTTCACATGTATGTGTTTCTATATAATTTCATTGAATCCTAACAAATCAAAGTTGTTTTTCATTTCATCTTCATATCATAATCATATTAGAAACATGAATCTTAAGGTCTTTTATAGGGTTATAATGAGGCTAGGCTTCCAAAAAGTATTGTTTTTTCATATAACAAAATGCACATTTTAAAGAAGAAGTACATACGTACAATCCAATCACAGTACATATGTGTTATCTAATCACCATTTTGGCTTCACAATTTTCCTCATTTTCTTTTTACTTTATTTATGATTTCAGCATATTTTTTTTTCAAGAATAGGAATAAATGATTCCTATTTCAAACAACTAAATTATTCAAACTCTAAATCACTAACCAACCATTCCCTTTTATGTATATTACATCTATATTCTCCTTCCTTAAACATGCCCATGGGTAGGAAAATATATCATTCAAAGTTTAGGGTGCAATAATAACAAAAATTCTTGGCTCAAAAGGATAAATAAAAAATAAATTCTATTTACATAATGGTTAACTATTTGGCCCTAGGTTCCTAAATAACACAAATTCCTTGATCATCTTCATGATCTTTTAGTACGTAACGTAATATAAAAATTAAGCAACCACAATTGTCAATTCACCAGTAAAACTCTCAAATTGTTTAAGGTTCACACACTCACTTGGTTTAATTAGTCTCATTCCTTATTGTTTTGTCTTTCTTTGTTCTAATCAATCATCCTATTAAATTTTCATTATCCTAATTTCAAATACATTTGAATATGTATTCAATCATATTTTGTTTTCCAATATGTGTTTAATTCATTTCACTGTTTAGTATTCAAACACAAAGTCTGATTAATATTTTTTTTTCCACAATTCAAAATTAAAATTTTCAGTTCTTATTATTCAACAAAAAAAAACTAGAAACCACTCAACAATTAAATTAAAAATAAAAATAATTCAAGAATAACAATACAAGAAAATTAAACAACTGAAAGCAAAAAATAACAAAATAAGCAATTGAATATGTCTGTTGGTTGATGACTTTTTACGGTAAGTGCACCGTGTTGTCAGAAGTAATAATTTGTTCATATGGAAAGATATTGAACCCACAAGGAACAATTGAATATTCAAGTAAAAGATTCACTAACTATAAAACAAAATAATAAAATTTTCTTGGGATTTGTTATGTTGGCAATTATTAACAAGAAAACAAGTCAAAAAGTTGTTGCTTCAATTAGAAAAATAGGGATTGAGTTTCATCTTTCTCACTCTTTTGTATTTTGATTAGCATGACAATATTGTATCCTTTGATTGATATTGATACCCATATAAAAATCATTTATATCAATTCCTCGCATATAAAATTAATAAGAAGCTTCCTAATTATCGATTCCTTGCATATTTTTAAAAACAACTTATCCTTAAGATCATACGTTGATAGCAATTAACATCTCAAATCTATTCCTACCATTCAAATATGTTAAGTAATATCCTTTAGGTCAGAACCTTAGAAGTACTTTCTAGTCAAATTTAAGATTCTAAATCATGGTAAACCAAACATTACAAACAAAACAATAATACCAATCATCAATCAATAACAAAATATTATGTTCAGATATCACCTCAATACATAAGAGTTTGAACAAATTCCTCTCAATCTCAAAGGGTAGAATTAGCCACACATGATGACTGTTATAAGCAGGGAGAACATGAAAAAAAGATCCATGATGTTTCTCCTTGACGACTGTCTCCTCTAATGTTTCTCACACCACCTATTCTCCCAATTGGGTTACAATTCACTCAATAGTATTTTCCTCTCTTTCTTGCACACTAAGGTTGTGCCTCAAGCCTCCTACTTAACTTAATTTGCTTGGGCTTAAGTGACTTCTCGCTTGAGCACTAATGGGCTTGCTTGGACGAGTAAAACATTGAAAAGCCTAATGTTTTTGGTGCTATCTCACTCAAGCGAGATTGAGCTCGCTTGGGAGAGTAAAACGTCGAAACACCCAATGTTGCTGGAGCAATCTCGCTCAAGTGAGCTCATTCTCGTTTAAGCAAGATGATCTGATGATGGGTTGGGCTTGTGTGAGCTTGGTGCGTGCCAGGACCTTCCACAATGTAAAAACTTCTCTTGATACTTACACACAGTCACTTATATTACATATTCATTTTGTCATCAATGTGTTTTTATACAATTAAAATCCTACTTTTATATCTCTCTTGATGTTACCATAACGCCTAAGAGGAAACAACCATCTAGACTATCTTTAATGAGAGTTATAAAAATATTACTTTAATATAAATTTTATAAATACACATTTCTTAAAATTAAAGAAAGTTATTTATATAAACATTTATCTTCAAATATAAAAGAATCGTATTTAGGGGAATTACATTAAAATAATATTTATATTAATAAATAACTCTTCAAGGAATTCTTAATAATGCTCATTTTCTCGCAACAAAATCCAGTTTGATAAACTTTTGTCTATAAACATGAACTTTGTACAATACGAGATGAACATATAGTAATTTTAAAAAAGATTAAGATACATTAAGAAAAATAGAATTATATTTAAATTGCTTATATTTTATTGAGTTTAATCTTTATTTTTTAGTATAATCAAGTTAGAAAAGGATGCAGTGCTAATTTTGTCTCTGTAGTTACTAAATCTGATTATAACTCATTTCTGAATTTGTTTTGAAGGAATAATAAACAAGTTTTTCACATTCTTTCTGGGTTACATTTCTGTATACGAAATAACTTGGACTATGATGATATAAGGCCAATGGGGAAAATGGGACATTTTTTTAGAAGAGAAAGAAAGACAAGTATGAAATAAGTATAAAATATGAATATAATCATAACTTTTCAACAACTATTTATTGGTCCTGTTCATAAAGTAAACCTTTCTTGGGACTATGAGCATTATATAAGCTATGCTTTTTGTGTACATATTTTCCTATAAATAGAGGAAGAAGAAAAATGGTGGGACACTAATGAATGTAGCTGTGTACTCTCTTTACCTATCTTAACTATCAAGAAAAAAAAACACAAGTTCAAAATTATTGATCCTTTTTTCCCACTTTTTGGTAAGTGTCGAATTTGAATCTCATTTGCTTTGAACACATTCGTTGCTTCTCAATCCAATGAAAGCAAAACAAAACAACAGAAGAAAAAGCAGAACAACATAAAAATACTTGAGTTCAGGGCATCCTTTAATTTTTCACTTTAAAACATTGAAGACCGTTTGTTTGTTTTGCTTTTTTTTTTTATAATTTGATTTTATAATTGTGTTCTTTTGTTACCACGAGATAATAGGAATCTAATACAGTTTAAAATGTTTGAATGGACCAAAGACCAATCAGTTTCAGCACCCCCACCAAAGAATCTAGTGAAAAAGACTAACACAAGATGCAAACACCCTTCTTTTACAGGTGCGCCAACACCTTTAAATGGTGGAATTTTACTTTTACTTTAGGAACTCATGGCTAATCTTTACAATAAATAATAATAAAAAACAAAAAACAGAAATCACCAAACTTAGTAGTGTGCAAACCAAAGCCAAAGCCAAAGCCAAGACTCTTTGTTTTTTCCCCTAACATACAAGACTTGTATAGTCCTCCAAAAGCATGCATGGCTGCTGCTGTTGCTACAACATCTTGTACATACATCTTTCTGGCTTTTAAACTTTAAAGGTACGTTAATTGCTTTACATGCAAGCACTGATCTCCATTCCATTGAAATTTGTGACCCTCTCATATCACAACTTCAAAACACAAAAACACTCACTAAATTGCAGTTTCTGTAGAAACTGACCAAACTATCTTTTGAGCTCATTTTCTGTGGGACAAGCTTCCTTTCTCTTTTTTTTTTCCCTCTTTAGGCCACAAACAACTCTTCTCATAACAAGTTAATTTCCGCTAGTTAGAGATTAGCCCTTGCTTGCAAGCTACAATTCTAAGAAGCTCAGGGTCAGGGATATATATACTCTCTCACTTCTCACAAGTACATGGCTAATTAACATATTGTGTGTCATCTTCTGCAAGGTTGCTGAAGCTTGTCTTACTCCCATCTTCCTAAGCTTGGCCAGGGGGTCGACCAGAATTTCCAGCTCTCCTGAACACAATTATCAAACAATCCTTAAGCAGAATACTCCCTAATCCTCAGCTGAATTAATACAATTTATAGAAGAAAATGCATGAACAAGTACAAATTATCTGTCACATAGTTTCATAATTTATAGCAAGTCTCACCCCATGCATGCTTAAATTAAATAAAGAAAGACACCAAGGAAAGGTTAAAAGTTTCCTAATGAAGAGAACAGAATGGCATGAATAACTTTAGTGGCTCATGATTAATTAAGAAGTGGAATAAAGTTATTAGCTATATATACTTTACCTTTTTTATGGGTTTATGTATTAATCTATTATAAAGAGGCATCCATGTTCAAAGAATTTAATTCAACAATTCAATGTAACAGTTAAAAGCGTGGTAACCAACCCCTATAGTTGGGTTTTCATCCTTTTTGTGTTAAGCTTCATTTTAGCAGGAACCACTAAACTTGAAATTGATGAGTAAAGAGTTTGTTTAGAAGCCTTTTAAGAAGCAAGGAATCATATCTGAAATGTGAAAGCTATAATTATAAACTTGTTAATAAACATGAAAAATCACATAGTGACATGGAACCAAACAAGCCAATTGTAGTGTAACAGGGAAAAGAGAAGTATTAGCCAAGTAACAGGGTGATCTCATATCCATGATAGGAACAGGGGAGCCATAAACACTCCAAACATTTTATATATAATATTTGTATGGTCTTTACTTTGTAGTTTGCGCATTCCTTTTTCTTTCACACTTCAATTTCCAACAATATAATATAACCATATTCTAAACTTACAAAATACACACATACGTACTATATTATTGCTTGTTATCAAAAGTAATGCATGTCTTGGTGGCAGGAAACGTTGAATAAAAGCAAAACACATCTAATTAAGTAATGAACAGAGTAACACAAACTGAAATAAAAAAAGGCATACATGCATGAGAAAGAAACAATACATAATCTGTGTATCTTATTTGGGTCAAAAAAAGCAAGACAAACCTGTTGTGAATAGGATCTGGTCCATTGGGAACTCTTCTTTTGCTCATGTAGTTAAAGTCCAATTCTGCACGGTCGACAGGCATATCTTTACCAACCACCCTCCCATGCTTGACCCTTTCTTCAGACCATTGTGTAGCTGGTTGTCTTGATCCTTCACCACCACCCAAGCTTACCAAAACAAGAAGACAAAGAAGCCCCCCCACAAGAAGTGCTCTAAAGAACTTTGGAAGGAAAAAACTACTACTTGTTCTAGTACTAGTAGCCATATATGCAAGTTGTTTTCTTTCTCTCCTAATACTTACGTGTATATATATGTTTATGTGATAGGATAGGAGGAGGATGTGTAAGACATGGATGAAGAGAAAAGGAAAAAACAGAAAAGGGTATTGTTGTTACTATGATTGCATGATGATTGAAGTGGAATGGTGGGAAGAAGAGAAGAGAAGGGAAGGAGAGAATAGAGGGAGAGAAGGGGTGAGTTAAGGGAAGAAGTATTTTTACTGCGAAGGATTAAGGGGTGTGGTTGGTTTTCTTTATAGGTTGGAGGGATTATGTTGCACTTTCTCGAACTGAGAGAGAAGGGCTTAGCTGGTTTGGAATCGAGCGTGACATGGAGACAACCCTTGATTTGCTTTATACGGAGAAAGGCCCCAATACGACACAATTCTTTTGCTTTGGTGTGAGAGTGTGTATTTTCATGCAACTACGGTGCCAAAAGACTCCTTATCCTGTCATTCTTTACGTACAATGTTGTAAAAGGAAAATAATAGGTTGCCTTGCTTCTAATCTTATGGTTTGTTATCATCTTCCACTCTTTCTCTCTCTCTCTCTCTCACTCAGTGCCTCCCGAATCCTCAAGGGAACCACCCCAAACAAAGCATCTCTCCAATAATATATACTTCACTTCATATCCAACATCAAAATGCCTAATATAATATACTTATCAAACACTCATGCTCATATTCATCAAACACTTCAAAATATGGATAGTTTTTTTTTTCTCTCTCTCTCTTTCAATTCTTTCATTAAGATTCTCTTGTTTAGAATAACACAATTATTTTATATATTTTAACGTGAGTTTTCATTGATATGTTTTCTTCTTGATTCTTTAATTTTTATTCTTTATGTTTGATTTTATAGGAATTATATGGTTTTCTTCTAGACAAGACTAGACATGTCAACCTTTTAAACAAAGCTATAGAAAATTGTTTCAGTAGCTCATACATGTTAACTCATTTTGATTTCAAGTTTTGATATCTTAACACTTCATTAATAAAAATACATTTTACGGTTATTGAGGATTTTTTACATCAATTCAACAACTGATGTAGATGCAAATGATGGAGAAAGTGAGACATATTTTATATCATTTGCATAACGATGTAAAATATATAAATATTATATCGAAGTTAAATCCTGATTGATATAGAAACTCAATTAAAAGTACAAAAAAAATATAGACTTATTGGATGAAATAGTTATGCGTATATATGTTGTGTGTAAAAAATGACATATTACATTGGTTATAAGACACAACAAATGTAATATGTTCCATTTTATATTATTTATTTTCATTAATCGATGTAAAATGGGTGATATTACATGAGTTAAAGTATGGAATGATAATATGTTGCATTTTTTAAAAATAATTTTACCTAATTTGTTCCTTTCCCCAATATGTAAGTGTAAACACATGTATTCCAGATATACAAGAAAATATTTTTGTATTTTTTCACACTTAGGAATAACAAAAGTTGTCGAAATCATAACATAGGAAAATAAAGTCAAATACAACTTAAATGAAACATAAACTATGTGAAAAGATAATGTCTAAGTAGCACACATAATTATAAATAATAATAATTTTTGCCCATTCATTTTTTTTTATCAACAAAGAATTAATAGAATAAAATGGACATTTTAGGGATGTCCAAATCCTTACAAAAAATAGGGGGGGGGGGGGGGGGGG
>Ga0123342_1007042_pt1 | contig 15154 bp, 12 predicted proteins | sample Turbeawhitnodule_FD_89960 | JGI IMG/M metagenome (GOLD analysis project Ga0123342, IMG submission 89960) | Root nodule microbial communities of legume samples collected from Mexico - Turtle bean Mexico white nodule | ecosystem: Host-associated > Plants > Roots > Nodule | place: Mexico: Nepantla... | reverse complement strand
TTCTAATGTACTAATATCTTTAAATTTGTAAACAAAGTTAACTACTTGAAATCTGTTTTAAAAACATTAACAAAACTCAACTAATATTTTTTATTTTCATACAATGTCTTCATTATAGCCAATGAGTAGGAGTATTTTATAAATAATAAGTATTTTATAAATAATAAGGAGTAGAATAAGAATCTTTGATGGAGCAGAGAAAGAGCCAATGGGCAAAAGAGTTATCCATGCTATTATCCACATGTTATCCATGCGTAAAAAAGATTATGATTGAATGAATTAAATCACAAAAAAGGTACATGTAATATATGTTATATTTTACCCTTTACTTTGGTTCTAGCCTTTGAAACATCAACCATACGGTAACATCATAAAATAACATCAGAAAATACGTTAGAAAAGTGTAATAATGATTCTAACCTTTACTTTGGTTACGAATACCAACTCCACTTTGAATACTTATATTTTAATAGTTATCCACACACAAACAATATTTAATACTTATACTCTCTTAAAATAAATTTAAAAATGATACTTTAAAACATGAAATTTAATCATTATCAACTTATAAAAAGAGCAAGTTAATATAATTAATTGATATTAAATATTTACAAACAATTTAATCATTATCAACAAGTGTATAAATTCACAATCTCAAATTAAAAAAATTCTCAAAATAAGACTTTTATAAGATGTTAGCTTTCATATGCATATACCGTTAATACAATTTAAAACTTTAAATTAATATTGTATATTCCCAGTGAGATGGAACAAAATAAATTATCGAGATTAAATGAATAAATAAAATAAAATAAAGTTAAAAAGTAATATAAAGTGACGAAATTACCTTATATTATATAAGATACGAGATGGTGGAAAAAAAAATAGTTGAGATAATGTCTTTTCCGTTAACTCTTTTCTGTTTGAGAATCAAGAACACCTCTGGAGAAAAAAAGGATTGACTTGATATGTAAATAAGTTTTAAGTTCTTAAAAAATTGAATTATTTCAACTAAGTATCCAACAAAGTACTCAATTAATTTGTTTTTATCTAAGAACCTTAATATATCTTTTTGTTAAGGATACACAAGACAACTGAATATTTGGTAAAAGGAAAAAATAACTTTCATTTTTTCTAAAGTCATTTTACAATAAAATTATCATATCATAAATAGAAGCACAAAACCTTCTATTTTATCATTTTTATTTGACGGAAATCTAGGTGCAATTGGTATATATATAAAAAAAGCTATCTTCTTATTAATATATTCAAAATATAATAATGTTTTGCTTTAAAGTTTAAATGACCTCAAATTAGAGTAAATATGTTGAGTCTATTTTTATTTGTCGCGATCAATGTATTTATAAGTTCTCATTAGTTATCAATTATCTTATAAATTTTAACTAGCATGATTTAATATTTAAAGTTCTCCTCAACTATTTTTTTACTTATCTTTTATCTTCTAAATCGTTGGTCAACCTTAGTTTATCTCTGAGGCTAAAATCTAGCCAAGTTAGATCAATCAATTGATGTAGTTTTCGCCCAACATGTTGGGTTGTAGATTTTCTTTCAGTTGTATTAGATTTCGCCTAGTTATTTGGTTGAAGATGTTTTGTTGTATATTTTCTCCCAATCGTAGTAGATTTCACCAATTTGTGATGAGTTATAAACTTTCTATTGTAGATTTTCTCTGACTAGTAGTACATTTTGCCCACTCATACTGAGTTGTATATTTTCGTATGTTGCAATATCAATGCCCTCGACAAAAAATGTGAATGTCAAAATTGAGTATTAGAAGAAGTAAAATACTTTCGTTCTTGCCTTTTTCTTTTACTTTACCTTCTTACTCTTCCAAAACAAAAGCGAATCTTTCAAGTGGTATTTGTTGAATTACGAAGACCCTTAATCTTTATTTTTACTTATGTTTATTTGTACTATTTGTAGTGGTGACGATGTCCAGTATGTCGAGATTCTTCAAAGTGGAATCATCGAAGGAGGATTTAAAGTAGGTTTTAGGGTTTACATATTTTTCTAACCTTTTTCCAAGTGAATTTTTTTTCCAGCAAAATGTTAAAGGAAAAGATTTTTTCAAATTTGTCGATTGAGAATTTTGTTATTCATGACTCAAAGGGACACAAATCATGACAATGTTGTTTTGTGAGGCATAATAAGTTTTGTATTACCCCATGGTGGACACCAATGTCATGGTTCAAAGTTTTAATGATCTCGAACCAAAACCTACAATTTGAGTATCTTCTTGTTCATTGTGATCGATGTATTTATAAATATTAATTAATTATTAATTATCTTCTAAATTTCAACTAATCTTTAAATTTTTTCTCAACTAATTTAAAGTATTGCTAGTAGATATCTCTTTATTATTGACTAAAATTTTGGATAATTTTATTAAATTTATCTTGATAATAATACTAATTTTAAATAAGTTATCTCTTATATGAGATCACACCAACTACCAATACAAATTTATTTAAAATCAAGACAAATACTTGTATAGTTAGACATAAAGCCATGACTTTTGAGGAGATTGAAAGAGATCCCAAATTAATCTCATAAGGAAACAAATATTTTTTGGTAAGAGTTTTTAATACTTAATCTACAAACATGCTAAGTGGGAGTGGACTTCCTCATTCGTGTGGTTAAATATTACTTTGATGACCTTCCGGTTAGTGATTAATAGCATGAACACCTACCAAATTTTTTTATTGTAAATTTGCAAAGATTATTCAAATATAAAAGACATACATCTGCAAAATAACAAAGCATTATCAATAAAAAATAATGTATCAAAGGAGGTTTCTCTTTAGATATGTGATAAATCTCCTCGTACAACACTAATAGAGGGAATTTCTTTGTATAAAGAACAATCGAATAAGAAGAGATATAATTTTCTTATCTAAATTCTCATAAAGGAAGAAAATATTTTAAGTTTGAATCGTTACAAAGAATTCATAATTTTAAAACTTCAACTCCCAAATAAAATCAAACAAAATCGCTTATTATATTTAAATATAATATTACATGTCTATAATTAACCACTTTCTCACATATACAAATATGTCATTTGAAAATTGTTTCATGATTTAATTGTATCTTATTTATGATATATTAATATTTATTAAAAAAATACCGTTGGATACACATGGACCTATGAGTACGTGTGTCTATTTTGTATGATAATAAAATTAAAATTTAATTAAAATATAAATATTATAATAAATTAATTAAAACATATTATTAAAATTATATTGAAGTTGTAATTTTTGTATACATAAAATATAATTAAACAATTTTTCCTTTATTATTTTTTATAACCATGTAACTATGTAATAGTAATATTTGTAATTTTTCATCAAAATAAGCTAAAATTATAAAATAAAATTGTTATAAATATTTTGATTTTTTATTAATTATTAAAATCATGCAATAAAAATACTTTTTATGTTTATAAGTAACTTTTTTAAAAGAATGGAAACTAAAAAAATATAAGAATAAAAGGTGTAAAAAATTGTCAACACCAAAAACCATTTACAAAATCTAATCTCCAATAAAATAAATAAAAAAGTTTAAAACTGCACTAATCCTCTGAACGAATACATTAATTAAGTAATGGACCAATCATAGAGGTATTTTAAACATAGATTTATATATGTATAACAATAGATTAAATTGAAGCATGGAGGAAAAAAGAAGAAGAGAAGAAAGCATAGGCTAATGATGATTCATGACCTTGAAAACAAAACACAGCTAATAAAAATCATGTGGTTGCCCTAATTAGCCCCACTCCTGTGCAGGGTAACCTAACCCTTTTCCCACTTATATTATCGACAACAAACCTCAAGTAACAACACATAAAACTCACCACACCCGCAAACAGTATATATAAAAGACACACAAACTCACACACCCCGAGGGAGAATAGAGTGGCGACGCGAGTCTCTCGTAATCAATCAAAAACCCTAACCGCGCGTGCTCGTCGCCGCTCATCATCTTCATTCTTTTCTCCTCGCCGCCATGGATCCCGAGGTGCAACAATCGCAGGTGGCCGCCATCCTTGGTGCCGATCCAGCGGCTTTCCAGACGCTGATCTCGCACTTGATGTCCTCCTCCAACGAGCAGCGCTCCCACGCGGAGGCGCTCTTCAACCTCTGCAAACAAACCGATCCCAATAACCTCTCCTTGAAGCTCGCGCACCTCCTCCACTCATCGCCGCACCACGAGGGGCGTGCCATGTCCGCCATCCTCCTCCGGAAGCAGCTCACTCGCGACGACTCCTACCTCTGGCCTCGCCTCTCTCCACAGACGCAGTCCTCCCTCAAATCGCTCCTCCTCTCCTCGATTCAAACCGAGAACTCCAAATCCATCTCCAAGAAACTCTGCGATACCATCTCCGAACTCGCCTCTGGAATTCTACCGGATAACGATTGGCCGGAACTTCTCCCTTTTATGTTCCAGTGCGTGTCTTCCGATTCCCCTAAGCTCCAGGAATCTGCGTTCTTAATCTTCGCGCAGTTGTCGCAGTACATCGGCGATTCCCTCACTCCTCACATCAAGCACCTCCACGACATCTTCCTACAGTGCCTCACCAATCCCTCCGTTAACCCTGACGTACGAATTGCTGCGCTTAACGCCGTTATCAATTTCATCCAGTGCCTCTCCGGTTCCGCCGATCGTGACCGGTTCCAAGACCTGCTACCCGCGATGATGCGGACTTTGACCGAGGCACTTAATTCCGGCCAGGAGGCCACCGCTCAAGAGGCGCTCGAGCTTCTCATCGAGCTCGCCGGCACTGAGCCGAGGTTTTTGCGGCGGCAGCTTGTGGATGTCGTTGGCGCCATGTTGCAGATAGCAGAGGCTGAGTCCTTAGAGGAGGGAACTCGGCATTTGGCGATTGAGTTTGTGATTACTCTTGCCGAGGCAAGGGAGCGTGCCCCTGGGATGATGAGGAAGTTGCCGCAGTTTATTAGTAGGTTGTTTGCAATACTCATGAAGATGCTTCTTGATATCGAGGATGTTCCTGCATGGCACAGTGCTGAGACAGAGGATGAGGATGCTGGTGAAACCAGTAATTACAGTGTGGGACAAGAGTGCTTGGATAGACTCTCTATATCTTTGGGTGGAAACACCATTGTTCCGGTTGCATCTGAACAGTTGCCTGCTTACTTGGCTGCCCCGGAATGGCAAAAACGCCATGCTGCACTTATAGCACTTGCTCAGATAGCTGAAGGCTGCTCGAAGGTATTGATCGGAGATGTCTGCTCTGTTGCAATTATTACATTTGTGTTAGTTGTAGTTGTTTGTGATGAATTATTTATTATTGTGCAATAGCTTTTATGTTCGGTGTGAGTGTGTGCCACTTGTGGTTTTAATTTTCTTCTTTTAATTGCTACAGGTCATGATAAAAAATTTGGAGCAAGTGGTTGCCATGGTATTAAACTCCTTTCCTGACCAACACCCCCGTGTAAGGTGGGCAGCCATTAACGCAATTGGGCAACTATCTACTGATTTGGGTCCGGATTTGCAAGTTAAATATCATCAAGGGGTGTTGCCAGCATTAGCTGGTGCAATGGATGATTTTCAGAATCCTCGTGTACAGGTCAGCTGGCCTTTAATTTAATTTATTTTCTTTATTATTGAGTATACTTTTTGTGCTCAATGTGTTAGAAATGAAAAATTTGTGATACAATGGGCTGTGGATATCATTAAACATTGATTGTTTACAATATGAAATGTAAATAATAATTGCAATTGTACTTTATACGAGTTAAATTTATACAAATATGAATCATTGATATATACTGCAATTGTATGAAATGTGTATGATTTGTTTATTTTATTCTTTAGTCATTATGATTTGTAAGTGGAGTTCATTAAATAAGCTTTCTAGTGTAATTATTCTAAAAAATATTGTTTACACAGGCACATGCTGCTTCTGCAGTTCTCAACTTCAGCGAGAACTGCACACCTGATATCTTAACGCCATACTTAGATGGAATTGTTAGCAAACTGCTTGTGCTTCTTCAGGTATATTAATGTTATTTATTATTGTCATTTTACTGAATTATTATAGAATTGAATTTTTCCTTCTTAATTTGGATATTCTATACAAGTTTCAGAATGGTAAGCAGATGGTGCAAGAAGGTGCCTTGACTGCTTTGGCATCAGTTGCTGATTCTTCTCAGGTATTTTTGGGAACTTCTTTTTTCATTTGACATTTATGATTACTTTTCTTTGGATTACTCATTTAATACTATGGTCTTTCATAGGAACACTTCCAAAAATATTACGATGCTGTAATGCCATATCTGAAGGCTATATTGGTTAATGCAACCGACAAATCTAACCGGATGCTTCGGGCTAAGTCTATGGAGTGCATAAGTTTAGTTGGAATGGCTGTTGGGAAGGAGAAGTTTAGGGCAGATGCTAAGCAGGTAGGTGTTTCTTTCTACTTCACTTTGTTTTTATACTTGGTCAAACTTATTTTAACATTTTGATTTGCAAGAATGTATGGTTGGTGTTGTATATTCACTTTTTATACATCATTATTTTAAAAAATAGTTGGTCTAGAATAGAATGGGAAGATAGGAAGTTAGCTGCCCCTGAAACTGCTTTAAACACTTCCTTCTCTACCTGGTCAGTTGGATCTCATGATTTTAATATTCTATATATGCTAAAGGTTATGGAAGTTCTAATGTCCCTTCAAGTATCTCAACTGGAGACCGATGATCCAACAACAAGTTACATGCTACAGGTATGTTTTTTATATTATTTATATAGCATGTGCATAAAGTGCCTATTGGACTATGTTTGTTGTAATGACTTTAATTTTTTTAAAGGCATGGGCTAGACTATGCAAATGTCTAGGACAAGATTTTCTTCCTTACATGGAGTTTGTTATGCCTCCATTGCTTCAATCCGCTTCACTTAAGCCTGATGTAACCATTACATCAGCTGATTCGGACAATGACATTGAGGACTCCGACGATGAAAGGTCTCATTCTTACTCCTTCTCTATTGAACTTCTCTTGTGATTTTTGGTTATGTTCACCAATAGTTTAAGCCTTAAAAGTTAAGGCCCATTTATTGCTTTACTGGTCTTTTTGATTATAATCACCTCATCAGCACGACAACAAAAACAAACTAACATCTACAAATCCTAATGCACATTCTCATTTTCTAATAACAATTTTATTCTACTGGAGAATCAGAACCCCACATCAATACATTTTTGTATAGGCTGAATGATTCAGACTAAGTTTTGTTTATCCTTTGTAGTATGGAAACTATTACTCTTGGGGACAAGCGAATTGGAATCAAGACTAGTGTTTTAGAGGAAAAAGCTACAGCGTGTAACATGCTTTGTTGCTATGCTGATGAGCTGAAGGAAGGATTCTTTCCTTGGATTGATCAGGTTAGAATGTTACTTTGAATCCCTTTACGCTTTGAGATTTCTTACTGTGTATCTTTACATATTTTCCCGTGTAATAATTTGAATGATATGCAGGTCGCTGGAATTTTAGTTCCACTCCTTAAATTTTATTTCCATGAGGAGGTTAGAAAGGCAGCTGTTTCAGGTATAAAAAAACTATATTCTGTGCATTTTCAGGAATTTTTTCCTTACACAGTAAAAGTAATTTATAATCATTACCATAACTGTTTAATTGTTATAATTTCCAACACCACTTTAGCAATGCCGGAGCTATTGCGATCTGCAAAGTTAGCCATAGAGAAGGGGCAATCTCAAGGACGGGATTTATCCTATTTGAAATTTCTGACTGATAGTATAATTCCTTCTCTGGTGGAAGCATTGCACAAGGTAAATTGTTATCCAAGTTCTTTGTTATGCTATAATGGAATTTATGTTTGCTTTTTGAAGTGATTTTTTTTCTTTGTTTTGATTTGAAATTTTCTTGAAGAAATGTTCATTGTTTTAAATACTGCATTGAAGAAAACGTTTGTTAGAGGGCATGCAATTTTTTTTATAGTTTAGGAGATCCAGTCCTGGCTTGAGTTTGAGGACCAAGGTTTGTGTAGATTATATTTGCGGTGAACGTTGCCTGACTTATCTATCCCTTGGCATTTCCTTGCTTAGATTTTCCCATTTTGTTTTGCAGGAACCTGACACAGAGATTTGTGCAAGCATGTTGGATTCATTAAATGAATGCTTACAGGTTCGGTTTACGAGATAACATGGTCACACACACACACATATATAGAGTGAGAGAGAGTCTATGCCTTGTGTTATGGATGAATTTCTATTATGTATTATACAGAGCCATGACTATTGAATATACCTTGGCAAAGTTGATGTTATTACCTATAATTAAAATTTTGATGTTTATCATTATTTTTTTATTTAAAAATAAAAGTCGATGAAGGTGTCTCAATGGAACTGCTATTGTTTATTCTTTTAACCAATGCTATCCCTTCTAGGTTTTGTTGTCAATTTGCAAATAAAAAACTAAATTTTACAGTTTGGTTACTTCCTCTTTCATGTTTGGTTTATAGGGGGTGTTTAAATTGGCACTGAGTTGACTTGGTTACAATATTTTTCTTTTACACTTAACAACTGCCTGCCTCATAAATGTTTCATGATACCCTTCACATTTTACTCAATATGGATTTAGATATGTAATATTTGTTTTGTAAGGAGGGATATGCCATGTGAAATTTGGGTTCTCTGTGAAGGTTGCCTGTGTTTATTCTGCTCAGCTTTTTCGAATATCCCATTATAACTATCTTAGTAGTTTTTTTTTTATCTGGTAAGATAATACTTATTATGTTGTTTGAATCTATTGGAGATCCTACATTGACTACATATAACACCAAATTATAATATATAAGGGGGTGTAAACATGACCTTTTAAGCCAATTTTGTGAAGTTGAATTAGGCTTAAAGTCTACTTTCTAATAAAATCTTTTTCATCCACTATATTTTCGGCTTTTCTTCAATCTCACTAGGAGGCCCTATAATGGAGAACTGAGCTAGTTTAGCACTCTGACTGGAGGTAGAGTGAGCCTGTGAAAATTGACTGGGGAAACTATTAAGCCATATAGTGGTCAATGGCTTTTCTCTAAACATGATTAACAATACAATACTTTGGTGTCATTAGATTCAAGTAAACCATGCCTTGGGAAAGAGGGGTGGATTGTTGTTTATTTTGTTCCATTCCATGTGCATTGCACTGCTTTTGTTAATTGTGCATGAGTGTTAAGTAGTTGTTTTGTCAGATGCATGAGTAATGATTGATCCATTTGTTGTGTCTTTTTTGTTTATCTTTCCCTTCCTTGCCTTTTGTGCATTATAAATATGTTTTGGGTGTTTTCCGATGTTTTTGTTTCCTCTTTTAGATCTCTGGGGTGCTTTTGGACGAAAGCCAGGTCAGATCTGTTGTTGACGAGATTAAGCAGGTGATCACGGCTAGTTCAAGTAGAAAACGGGAGAGAGCTGAGAGGACCCAAGCTGAAGATTTTGATGCTGAAGAGGGGGAACTAATTAAAGAGGAAAATGAACAAGAGGAAGAAGTTTTTGACCAAGTTAGTTTTTTAACATAATCTAAAATAATTTAAAATATCACAAGTACTAGATTGCCATCTGTGTTTTTCAATTTTTACGGATGAGTTTCGTGGTCTTCTAATTTATGTATGCATACATTGTTGCAGGTGGGTGAAATATTGGGAACTTTGATCAAAACCTTCAAAGCCTCCTTCTTACCTTTCTTTGATGAACTGTCATCATATTTGACACCTATGTGGGTATGTTCTTTGAGGAAGCTTGCAATTCTATTTTATACATTTCTATTTCCCATTGAATTCATCCAGCTGGCCTTCAGATCCTATCTTCGGTATTTTGTTTTGGTGTAATTATGTGTATGTTTTACTATTTTCTCAGTTTTAATTTAACCAGTAAATTATGGATATGATTTCGAAGATGTACATGCTGCTAATTTTTTAACTTGGCCGTTTTAAGAGCTTGGCATTTGTTTGTCAATATGCTACTGTACTTGATAATCTTGTAAAGAGCATTCCTTATGCTGTATTCAAACATTTATAATATTAATAAGTCTTTAATTTATAAAAAAGAGTAGATTACCCTAGTTTTGTTAACTAGATTGCGAAGTGACTGGTGATTGCGTTCAACTCTAGGTATAGAGATAGAGATAAACTTGTGAAGCACATAACTGCACGTCTTTATGTTCAACTTCTAATTCAGTTCTATACATTTATAATCACTGAGCTCTCCGGTCTTTATTCTCTTTTATTACACTTATCATCTTGGAGCTCATTTCTTTTCGTTCTCCTGTGCAAGTTAGCTTGCACGAGCAGTACATTTTTTTTCTTTCTTTCATGTAATGATCAGTCTACCATCATTAAGCTCTAAGATTTAGCCACATTCTGCTATTTGAATGGTCTATTCTAAGGAGATTTCTTATAGGCATTGTGCCTTCTTATTAATGTTAAGCCTGATTTTCAAGAAATAAAACATGTATGTCATAGTTTTTGATTTTTTATTTAATGTTTTGGATACAGGGAAGGGACAAGACTCCTGAAGAGAGAAGGATTGCAATTTGTATTTTTGATGATGTTGCAGAGCAGTGTCGTGAAGCTGCTATCAAGTAAACTCCCTTTATTCTACTAGGTTTCTGTTTTAGCGTGCAGTGATAATTATGAAGACATGTATTATCAACTTCATTTTTATATGCCAATTGAGCAGGTATTATGATACATATCTCCCATTCCTGTTGGAAGCTTGTAATGATGAGACTCCTGATGTCAGACAGGTCAGGATTAGGCACTCTCTGTTGGTTTCCATTTTGAATACCATTTTTATTGTTTAATCTGTTTGATTGTTTATGTTGGTATTTCCTCACATTTTTGCAGGCTGCTGTGTATGGCCTTGGTGTTTGTGCAGAGTTTGGTGGATCTGTGTTCAAACCACTGGTTGGAGGTACTGCTGGATACATTAATAAACTCGCAAAAAAAGCTGTATTTTATTGAGTAACAAGTAATTGTTTTATTGCAGAGGCTCTTTCGAGGTTAAATGCTGTGATCCAGCATCCTAACGCTCTTCATTCAGATAATGTAATGGCATATGACAATGCTGTTTCTGCTCTGGGAAAAATTTGCCAATTTCATCGGGACAGTATTGATTCAGCCCAGGTCATTAATTGTTCTTGTGGTTTATAACCTGCTTTTAGGATTTTGGTTCCTGATTATGTCTATCATTATTACAACCAATTCTGAGCCTGACTTTAGTTTTTTTGTTGAGATGATAATTTATACTTTTGCTAATTTTATGTTATGTTTGCAGGTAGTCCCCGCATGGCTTAACTGTTTGCCAATAAAAGGTGATTTGATTGAGGCCAAAGTTGTTCACGATCAACTTTGTTTAATGGCTGAGAGGTTGGGCCCGACTCCTCTTTTCAATTGTCTGATCTGCTATGCTATGTATCTCTTTCTGGTGTTCTAATTGCCCTATTAATTTGCAGGTCGGACAGTGAGCTGCTGGGCCCAAACAATCAATACCTTCCAAAAATAGTTTCAGTGTTTGCAGAGGTAAATTTTTTGTTGCCACTCCAATTTGCATTTGCTTTTCCTGAACTTGAGGGTTTTTAACTTTTTATTTATTGGTAGGAATAGGATGAAAACCGAAACATATGAGTAGACCTTTTGTTGTTGATGAAAGGATATATATGGAAATCAAGCCATAAGGAGAATGTGATTACTTCTCTAGCTTGTCAACTTAGAACGTGTCATATTTTATTAGACATCCATTATTTTAGTTGATGTCATGCAATCATTTCCGTAGTGTACTTTAATTTGAGGAGCCAGTGTCCTTTTCATACTTACAATCCCATGAATGCCGTAGAGTTTATGAAATGTTCACTCTTCTGTTCCAGTAATCAAGGCACATGTAGCGAATGTGTTTTTGGGTAATGTGTATGCTTATATTGGATTTTTTTTTATATTACTTTCTATTTAATGGAAACCTTTATGACAGGTTTTATGTGCTGGTAAAGACCTAGCGACAGAACAAACAGCTGGGCGTATGATTAATTTACTCAGACAGCTCCAGCAAACTTTACCACCCTCTACTTTTGCTTCTACGTGGTCATCTTTGCAGCCACAGCAGCAAATTGCACTGCAATCCATCCTTTCTTCATAGTTTTCACTGCTTTGCTGCTTTACAATCCATCATTTCTTCATAGCATCCTGGCTTGGCATTTGGTGTATTGCTCTTCTTGGGAACAAGCTTTTTCCTGTTTGGTGGTCTCTATTTGTTACCCATTCTTTTTGCCATAAGATGGTTTCCATCATTCATTCTTGCATGGTGTTTTATAGCAACATGGCTTCAGTTTTGAGAATGCAGAGTCAATTGTGATTGGAAAGGGAACTTCCTGTAGAATGTGTATATTATGAGTGTTAATAGTCCGATCGAGTCCAAAAGAGCATGTAAGGCTGTTCTGGTGTGGGAGCTTCTCGTTCTATTCCTCTTATTGTTTTTTCTTACCATATCGCGTGAGAATATAGGGTTGTCTTTGGGGCAATTCTTGCAGTTTTGGCCTATTGTATTGGTTTTATTTCTATATCAGACAGTATTTAGTGTACCATATGAAATTTTAATGCTATTTATTCATTAAGGTTGCAGAAGTTGTTTTCAAATCCATGATTTGTTCACAATTAAGGGGAGGCTGAAGAATATGATTTGTACGGCTAATGCAATTAAGCTGGGTCTTTCAAATTTTTTTGTTAGCTGTATTTCTTATAAATTTTTTGTGTTCAAGTGAAAAGTGTGGGTATATCATGATTGGTTTCAAGCAAATTATTAGTTGTTTTGATTACATTAAGGATTGATAGGTTATTTTCACTCGAAAGCATACTTTTCAAAATTTGACTGGCCGCTTTTTATTTGTTTATTTGGGAACCGATCTGATGATTGATCATTATCCCTTTAAAATAAATTTTATTAACTAGTGAAGATTGGTCAAACTGGTAAAAATATCAATGCGTAAAATCCGTTTTTGTGTTTCTAGATGTAGTTTATAATTTTAAAGATTAAAAGTACACTTTATAGAAAATATGAGTAGGTAATGATTATTAATTTATCTTATAAATAAACATGTAATCTGTTTGCTTATATTAATTTACAAACTAGTTTAGTATACTTTTTTTTAATTTGATATTACATTAATGTTATTTTCTTTTCAATTTTTTACTTTTAATTTGATATTGTTAATGGAAATAATTATATTTCATTTAAATTAAAGTTTGATGATATTTTTGTTTTGAACTTTTTAAAAATATTTTGGATGTTAAGAACTTATAGAATAATTTTTTTATTTAGTTTTTATGTTAAAAAGTTATATATATATATATATGTATTATTTTAATATCAATTTCCTTATTATCTACCTTTTTCTTTCGATACAAATAATTATTAAAATAAAAATATGTTATTAAATTATAAAAGGATTTTATAAAAAGTAATTATACAATTAAATAGTTGTTGTGATGATTTTATTTAAAATAAATTTTTTATTGTGGATAGTTATTTAAAATTAAAGAGATAGTTAGTTAAAAAGTAAAATCCTAATAAATTGTGTTAAAAAAATAGTTAAAAGATATAATGTTTAGAATTGTTGACTGTTATTAAATTTTATTGTAACGTCTTTGTCGGTACAGTCTTAAAGCAGTAAAAGCCGTGATTGGTGGGAATTGATATATGCAATCATTGAGGGAAAAAGTTAATGCCTTGATAAAAGTAGACATAAATATCACAATTTCAGATGAAAGTCCACTCGCTTGGTTTCTTTGGTGAATTATAGGAAGAATTGTTCCTTCAATTTCTTAAGTACCAATGTGATTCATTTAGTACCAATGTGTTACATGTATATGTTAAAAAATTACCTGTTTACTGTATTATGAAAAAAAAGAGTGTAAATACGGCTGTGTATATTATAATTTCATTCTTCCCTTTACAGAGTGAACTTTTAGCAGAAGTTGAAATGTGTTGTTGAAAAGGATGTTTTACTTTGTGATTTATAACTTAAATTTGGAACAGCCTTGACTCTCCCACAAAGAAATGTTAAAGTCACAGCTTTCCCCTTTCAAGTTATCCTGCATGATTGGTTAACTGAGCTTACACTACACTTTCCCCTTTCAAGTTATCCTGCATGATTGGTTAACTGAGCTTACACTACACTTTCCCCAAGTGTCCTCTCCTTATTGTGATAAAATAATCTGGTTAATTTCTAACGTAAGATTATTAAAACATGGTTGCTCCCACTGAAAACATGTTTTTCTCTATTCCGATATCCAAATCCAGCAGTCATCTTCATATTTAGAATTAAGAAACCATCTTTTATATCTATTTACAAATGGTTCTCCTCCTTACCACCTATCATAACAAAATGAGATCCTTTTCCATGTTATTACCTTGTTGAACTAACCTTGTGTTAACAGAGTCTTTAAGTCCCTCTATGTTAGACCTTTGCTATAAAAAAACTCAATGTCTTTAATCTGTGAGAATCCTTTTGATACATGATTTTGACACTGTTTTCAAAACAGTCAAAATTCTATGATGGGTAGAGTCCAATAAATTAGATCAAGCTCTATACTTTTAGTCACTAAAAGCGAAAACACTAGTGACAAAATCAATAATGCAAAGTTGGCTATTTAGCTTCCACATTTTATAAACGATCAAAATATATTTTGAGATAACTTGTCATATACTTATCATTAGAAGTTTTTCCAAAAAAAATATACTTCCCATTATACAAAGCAATATCACATGATGGTGTATTTATAAAAAAATAAAATAAAAATTAGTAAAAGAAAAGAAAAGAAAATGTAAGTACGAAAAGAGAATTAGAACAATGAAATTAAAAGAAAAGAAAAATGTAAATTTTTTTTATAGATAAACTTGAAATGTGATTACACAAATTATATTGCTTGCTGATAATCATAGAGATCAATGGGTTAAGGAGAATTTTTTTATGACTTCTACATAGGTTTTGTTCTTACAACAAGGACCAAGAACACTAGAATAAGGTTGATAAGATCAACTCCTTTACAAATCTTCCGAACTTGGGCTGGACTCTCTCGGCTTCTCCTCGAGTTGGGCTCTCGGCTTCTT
>Ga0123342_1007041_pt1 | contig 15155 bp, 7 predicted proteins | sample Turbeawhitnodule_FD_89960 | JGI IMG/M metagenome (GOLD analysis project Ga0123342, IMG submission 89960) | Root nodule microbial communities of legume samples collected from Mexico - Turtle bean Mexico white nodule | ecosystem: Host-associated > Plants > Roots > Nodule | place: Mexico: Nepantla... | reverse complement strand
TATATATATATATATATATATATTTATATATATATATATATATATATATATATATATATATATATATATATATATATATATATATATATATATATATATATATGGTCTATATTTAAACATTGTAAGTGCTCATGATGTCTAATGCAGTATTATTGGCAACTAGTAGTTATTTGTCTTATAGATAATGTTAACTTGTAAGTTTGTTCATTGTACTAAAAGTTGAATGAGAACTTGAAATCTATAATTTAACACAAAATAATTATTAGTTGTCAAAATAAAGCGTCGATCAAAAGCATATCCCATTAAAGTCACATTATATTTAATATAAATAAAATTTAAAAAGCTTTAAGATTTGTGTTAGTCAAGGTCATGCTTAAACTAGATGTTTTCTAGGTGAGTTTATTGGCACCTTTGGACCTTGAAGGCACACTTACCGAACTAAGACATAAAATTAATCTACTAATTGAGATTTTAAAGCAAATACAACTCAAAGAAATAAAATGACAAGTAATTGTTTTTATACATCTTTCTTCTAAACTTTGTTCTCCAAGTGTTTGTTTTTGGTAAAAATTTGATGTCTTGCTCTCTTTAGGGTATTCAACCTTCAATGCTTAGCCGCTCTACCTTCTTTATGACTATTCTTCATCCAAACACAGCTCCACAACACCAAAGATTTTCCAACACTCAAAGTAGAGGTCAAAAAATAAAAATTCAAAAGGCAACAAAAGTTTAATTTGAAATTGGACTACTTCAAATGGAATTGATATTGACAAACACCAATGAGTAAGAATAAAATGAAAAAATAAAATTAAGGTACTAAATTAAAAGTTGGAACATAAAGATTGAACCTAAGATTAGAACTAGAGTAGATTAACAAAACCACAATTACTAAACAATGGAAGTCAAAACACTAATGCAAATAAAGTGAATGAAATTGAAACGAACAAAGCTTTTAGAACACAAATCAAACGGTGAATTAACTTCAAGACATGAAAGGAACATGATGAACGACACAAAAATGAATCAAACAACACAAAATCAAAGAAAATTTGAAGAGAAATTAACTTGAACTATATCCATGCTCATGATACCAAATGATAGTTTGAAACCTCCATGTATTGGCTTGGTTCTTAACTTGATAGAGTGATTGGTGGAAGCAATGGATAATGGAGGTCAAAGAGAAGTTGTAAGGATCTCTTGGCTCCAAGGAGTGACGTGAGGAGTGTGGAGAGTGATAAGTTAGGCCTAATCAATTGGAGAAAGTGAGAGAGAGATCAAACAAGGTGTCTACCCTAGATAGAGAAGACAAGGAGACTTTGGCTAGCAAATTCAGCAACATAACTCAAGTATATTTGATCTTAATTTCCAAAAGCCAGGCATCTCCATTTATAATATAAGGGTCGACCGAGGTTATATGGAAAAAAGTGGGAAATTTGAAATGAAAACCATTCAAACTTGGCGCCTATTCTATGTCACAAGGTAAGTGTGATGGTGTGTACACAATGTGACTTAATTAGGTTTAATAATCAACCTACGATTTAATGTGGATTGTTATTAAGCCCAATTATACCCTAGTTAGGTTTTAGAAACCTAATCCTAACCACTCAAAGCCAAAATACAAGCCAAAATTATATATTACTCTTAAGCAAGAAATTTTAAATCCTATTCTAGGTTATACCACTAGGTTATGGCTCCTTCAAACATGTATAAAAGAATGTCTCTGCTTGGAGTAGCAGAGTATCACTCCTCTTGGATTCTTCTGGCCATTGCTCTAGTGGTTGATCCTTGGCTGAGGGCTCTACCATCAGGGAGGGTCATCATCCGACCTCTCGCTAAATGGTAAACTTATTATGTTATTCATATTTTACTTCATTGTATACATTTAATGCTTCAGAATTTGAATCTATTGGGCACTCAGTTAGGTCTCAATTTAGGGGGTCATACCATTGTTATTATGCTATAACTGAGGAGGCCCAACTTAAATGGTGGACTGAATTTAAGGTCACTTTAATTATTAATTAAAATGAATTAGAAATGAACCAATTTTCAATATTATGAAATTAACTTATCTATTATTCATTTTTACGGACTAAAGTGACTTGTTGATGAGTGGCAAATAAGAAAGGTCTACAAGTCAAAAGTAAGAAAACGACTTTGTGACATGTTAATTAAAGCTAGAACAAAGGGCTCTAGACCTAATTGGGTAGGAGAAAAAGCATGGGGTGAACTTTTTGAACTATTGAGCCCTAAAGTTTATAGAAAAATTATCTCAAAATAAAATTAATTGGTCTTCAACTCGGGGGGGACGCTGCACTAATAAGTATTACTCATGACTTATGTACAATTTGTTACATGTATTTCAATTCAGTTGTGTAAGATATATTGTTTGTAACTGTACAACATTTATCACGAACGTAAATATGATCCTCATGTTAAACCTAATGAATTATTTCTAGTTACTCACACCAACAAGAAGGGTGGTTGAATAGATAGTTATTCCCATGAAACCTATGTAAGTAATTGTTCTAAATTTTTATTACTTTGTTCATATTTTTTTACCTAATTTCCTAACATTTTCATGTCCCAATAATTGTCTCGGAAACCTACCATGAGGTGTTGAGGGTCATACAGTCAAATAGTTCTGAAGTATTAACTTGTGATGTCTACAAAATAAATGCAGCAATAAACACTACAAGAAAATCATGAAATAGAAACAAACTTTTAGAGACCAAAATAATTAGTTGCACTAGTAACTAAATTAGAGACCATTTTAGAAACTAAAAAAATATTGGTTTCTAAATTAGTTTCTATTATTGTTAAATAGTTTCTAAATTGATATCTAATTAGCAACCAAGGTTTTAGAGACCAAATTTAGAAACTAAATAATTGGTAGTTAAAACTTAGGTTGCTAATTAGATACCAATTTAGAAACTATTTAACAATAATATAAACTAATTTAGAAACCAATTTTTTTATTTAGTTTCTAAAATGGTTTCTAATTTAGTTACTATTGCAACTAATTATTTTGGTCTTTAAAAATTGGTTTTTATTTCATGATTTTCTTGTAGTAAAAATTTTAATGTTGGAAAGATGTTGTTGGAGGAAAGAGTAAAGATATAGTTTATGGAACTGCAAACTTGGATGCTAACATCCAGCAAGGAGTGTCATCCCTTACTCAACTCTCTTTACTAGCTTGTACCATTGACTATAGTGACCAATTGGTTGAGAACGAGCAACTTTCTCAACAAGTCCAACAAGCAAATAAAAAAATTGATGCAACAACGAAAAGAGCTAACTTAGCATGTGAAAGGGTTGCACAATTGGAGGACACGATAAAGCTGATACGACAAAAACTAGTCATGATGATGAAATGATAAATTGGAGACATTTTAACAAGTACGAGTTAGGTCCACCCCCACTATGAAGACTTTGATGACTAATCTCTTACTTAAAGTTCATCCCACAATGTAAGTTTAATTATTTCGTATTTGTTTTAATGTACTAAGGGTTGTATTTATTGTAATGATTTCCATTATTTTCACATGTAGACTCTAATCATTATGTCAATTGGGAGACTTCTTTTACTTACATTTTGTAATTATTTTTTCTTTATTTTTCAAACATTCTTTATTCGTACTTTTAGTTATTTTTTAAACAATCATACTTTCTAAATTATTTATGTCTATGGTACATTTTACTGAAGTATTACTTCATTACTACTTCTTTTAAATATTTTCTTTTAAATTAAAATTGTAAACCACACAACCATCTTCATTACTGCAATTGGATTTTCATTTCAAATTTAAAGTTAAAAAGGCTATACAACATGATGGCCAATTTGAATGGTTTTCATTTCAAATTTCCCACTCTTTTTCCTTGTTTTGTTGGCCAACCCTTCTATTATAAATGGAGGTGCTCGACTATGGAAAATTCAAATTAAATATACTTGAGTTATATTGTTGAATTTGCTAGCCAAACTCTTTTTGTCTCATTTTTCTAGGGTAGACACCTTGTTTGATCTCTCTCTCACTTTCTCCAAGTGATTAGGCTTAACCTTTCACTCTCCACACTCCTCACGACACTCCTTGGAGCCAAGAGCTCTTTACAACTTCCCCTTGACCTCCATTCTCCATTGCTTTCGCGAATCACTCCATCAAGTCAAGAACTAAGTCAATCCATAGAGGTTTCAAGCTATCACAACATTCCTCATAATGCAATTTGAAATTTACTTTAAAATCAACTTCAGAACTTGTATATAAACCACATTTTCATTTTGAATCAATTTGTTTGTTGGTGTTATAATTGAATTTGAATTTGGAATTTGAATTGATATTGAATTTCGATTTAATTTTACAATTGAAATTTATGTGAGAACTATACATTGAAATATTAGTATCATTTGGAATAAATTGATCAAATTGTTTTATAATTGAATTTGGATTTGTAATTACAATTGAAATTGATATTGGATTTGGGTTGGTATTGAAATTAATGTTGGATTTGAGTTTGGAATTATAATTCATATTGAATTTGGAACTGTAATTGATATAATTAAGTTTGAAATTTACAAATGAATTGGAATGGAACTGTTTCTAAATTGTACCAACTTTTTCTTCGACATATCTAATGTTGGTTGAACTGACGCTATGAATATGATTTTACTACCATCTAGGGTCTTAAAATCACATTTTTTATATTACAATCTTTTATAGCGTCATATAGACTGACACAATTACATTTAATTAAATTACATAACTTAACTAAAGTGTCCGCTTTTGTGACGCTAAATATTTTTTCTTCCATTTAGCATCCACTAAAGTCGTTCATGTAGCGTAGGCTAGACGTAGTGTTTCAACTATGAATTGACACTAAATTATGTAGCTTCCATTAATAAAATGAGAGTTTTTTTTTTATGATGAAATTAATATCGACGATAATCATGCTTTAGTGTCAACTTTCTTTACTTTATGTTCATTTTCAACCGTAATTTTCTTGTAATATAGATATATTATTTAATTATGAAAGAACATGTTTTTTTATTTATCTAAAATATTCTAATTTATCAATGTATCATATTTTTCTTTATCCTTCTTAAGAATGTATACAGTATATTCGATTGATAAATGCTTATTATCATTACCTAACCTTCATTGACTTTATACAAAAGTATTTACTTCATAGTATAATTAGCTCATCTTACAATACCTTTAATTAACTTTTAAATAACTAAATTAAAATTATTTATTGTATGTGTTGGAACTATATACTAATGAATAACCATTGCCCACTTCAAGAATGGAAGAACCCTTCCACTACAAGAAAATCATAAAATAGAAACCAATTTTAGAAACAAAAAATAATTAATTGTTATAGTGACTAAATTATAGACCATTTTATGGACTAAATAAATTTCTGGTTTCTAAATTAGTTTCTATTATTGTTAGATGGTTTCTAAATTGGTATCTAATTAGCAACCAAGATTTTTGCTACCAAATTTAGAATCTAAATAATTGGTAGTTGAAACCTTGGTTGCTAATTAGATACCAATTTAGAAATTATTTAACAATAATAGAAACTAATTTAGAAATCATTTTTTTTTAGTTTTTAAAATGATTTCTAATTTAGTTACTATTACAATCAATTATTTTGGTGTCTAAAAATTGGTTTCTATTTAAATAATTTTCTTGTAGTGTTCAAAAATGGAAGAAGAAATTCATAGAGAAAAAAAAAATTTATAGTTATATGAAATTTCACATTTTATATCAGTTTTACTCCGAACGAAAACAAAATATTTAAAATAATTAATATACAATTTTTTATACAATAATAGTGGTTGATATTCTATTAGAATAAAATGTCATTTTAGATTTTAAGTTTAAGTTTAATTCAATATTATAAATTTAATATATATTATTTCATCATTATTACTTTAATTTAATTATATTACTAATAAATAAATAAATAATATATATATATATAAACACTTTTATCTAATTAGCTAAATAATTCTTTTATTATTTTTCCTAAATTAATTGAATGATATTACATTGTAATTTTTTTTATCTTAATCAGACTTGTTAGCCTATTTATTTTATAATCTTTAATTAATCTCGATAATATTAAAAATATTATAATTATATTTTTTTATTCATTATTAATTTTAATTATATAAGAATAATATTATGAAAAAAAAATAATTTACTATTTATACAAAGCTTGCTAATAATCAACACTTCACTCATGTGACCATGCGTTACGCTTGTGAAATGTTGAAAATAACAAACTAACGGATAAAAAGTTCCTCGCAAAATAACCGACGTGAATCTTTGACCACTTTCTGAATGCGGATTTGTCGCATATCTAATTAACGCAATCTACTTAACTAAACACCAAAATTAAAGTTTTCACTTTTCCTTTTTTTTTTTAATTAAACATTGTTAATAATTTTTATATGCATTTCAAACCCTTCTCCACGATATATTACCCACTATTTTTTATTGAAAAACTTAAATTATCACAATTTAATTAAACAATTAGTTGTAAGTCTTAAGTATAGTTTACATTTTAACATTTATTTATTATAATTTTTATATGGTATAATTTAATTTACGTATTAAAAGTTTTCATTTTTTATTATTTTTATCATACAAACAGTCAAAAGAACATCACTTATCCAATTCACTTGCTAAAATATTAAAAACACCTAAAAAAACTCATGATATATTGAAATTATCTAATGCAAGGAGTGGAGTTTATTATTTTCATGTTATATAATTATAAAGCTCTTTATTAGTTTTATTCAAGAAAAAAAAATATAGGGAGGGTATATATATATTGAAATGAGTTTCTTAATTGGAAAATTATGTAAAAATAGTGGAATAAATTTAATGTTTAAAATACCTTTTCTAGAAAAGACTATATTCTAATTTATGATTTGAATGTCGATAAGGTTAGTTGGTATATTAGACCTTGATGGAGGTTGGTTATGATGAGTTATGATTAATGACTTTGAAACTAGATCTTTAATGATATCTGATATTTACACGTAGAGTTCTAGATTTTGTGAGCGTGATTATTGGTATTAATATATATATTGTATTATATGCAAACTATATCTTTTGTAACCCATGATTATAGGCATGGAGGGATATCAAATCCTAAATATGGATCTCCTCAACTTTATCTTCCACTTCCAATACTAAGTTCTTCATAATTAATCCAATTTTATAAAACGAATAAACTATATTAACTTATTCCCAAAATACTATTCCAAAATATGAATTATAATCTAATAATTAGATTCATAAAATTTACATTTTTATATAAAGTTATTAAAAATATAACATTTGATACCCATTTGATACCCAATGTGTGTTTTTTAATTCAAAGTTAGGATCTTAAAATTTATTTCAAAAGGGAACTATATATAATTATGTATGTATATTTAAAATAAACTATTAAATGAGTGAGTGATAAATTAAAAATATTTACTATATATTTTAATTAAAATCTTTTAAAATTTATTATTGTCTTTCATTATGATAGATTAAATGTACTAGACTATATATATTTTAACATCAAGAAAATATTTGGAGGTATCCAAACTTTTTTATAGGTGTATAACAATTTTGGAAGTGCTACGTATAGAAAATACACTAAAATTAAAAAAAAAATTATATATATATATATATATATATATATATATATAAATATATAAGGACAATATATATTGCATCTTTTACAATAAGAGAATATAATTTATTCTATGTTTTAATATAAGAGGGAAAATTGTAATTCTCGTATTAATAAAGAAATAATAAAAGTATAATTTATTTTATTATTTTTAATATAAATAATATAATATTTAAATTTCTTATTGAAGACTGAATTATTCTAAGATATAAAGAACAAAACTAAAATATGGGATAACTAATTATAAACATACATATACGACCACAGAACTAAAAATATAAATATTTTATCTAAAATATATTATTTTAATATTGATAATTACTTTTAGTAGCAAGTATTAAGAAATAACTATTTTTAGAATAAAAAATAATTAGTTAGAAACTATTTTAGATACTAAAAAATATTAGTTTTTAAATTAGTTTTTGTTAAATAGTTTTTAAATTGATATCTAATTAGCTATCAAGGTTTTAACTACTAATTATTTAGATTCTAAATTTGGTAGAAAAACTTTGATAACTAATTAAATATCAATTTAGAAACTATTTAATAATAATAAAAATTAATTCAGAAACCAATTTTTTTTTAGTTTCTAAAATGTCTATAATTTAGTCTATATAACAATTAATTATTTTTTCTCTAAAATTGGTTTCTATTTAATGATTTTTTTAATGATAATTTTTTGTGATAATTAAAATTCCTATATAAATTTATAATAAACTGAATCATATATAAACAAACTAATTTGTAACAAATTATAAAAGATTATAATAATCTAGAAACCAAAAAAATTGATTTACCACAAAAAACAAAATCGTTTGTGAACTCTACTAAGAACAACAAAATGGACTCTGAACTCTACTTATATATATGATAAAATCGATTTATAAAAAAAAAAAAATCGATTTTTGCACTGGTATTATACAAAATTGATTTCCTACTACATAAATCCACAAAAAGGATTTGACCATGCAGAGAAAAAGTAAAGGCAAAATAATATTTCACTTCATGTGTACACTCTTATTTGTTATCACTTTTCTCAAAATAAAAATACAAAAAATAATAAAATTAAATTAAATTAAATTTTAATATTCTAATAAAAAAAATGTATGAAAAAACTAATGTAAATAAAGTTTTATATAAAATATTGATCATCACCGATTTTTATTTCAAAAACATGAAATTCCCTTTAAAAGTGTAAAAAAAAAAAAAACGCAAGTTGACTAAACCCTAATAATATTTTATTTTACATTTTTTTTTCTTAACAAAGAATAGAATGAATGAATTAATTGGGATATTTAAAAGATGTTACAACCCTTAAAAAAATACCTTAAAAATACAGACAAAGTTCTCAAAATAATTTTTAGAAGCCATGCACCCTAAAAAAATAACACTTGGAATTGGACTCATAAAGTACTACCTACACAAAAAAAACTTTTTCTGTTCCTAGAACCCATACTTCATTGCCAACCTAGTTGACATCAACCACAATGATAAAAGTAGCTAGAAAATGTATCCATATGTTTTGCATTGCCTCATACAGGAATACATTGTTTTGTCGCCTAACTAATGGTTAAATGTGTCATCCACGGACCTTTGAAGCCACCAAAGGTGTCATGTTTTGATTCCAATGCCAGAAAAAGAACTTCAGTGGATATGACCTTGCTAGGCTCCCTTGTATTTAACTTCGTACATGTTCCTTGTTCTAATTTTTTATAAAAACAAATTCAATATCCTTGGCTAGATAGACTTTACCTAAGTTTCTCGACCATTTAGATTGAAAGTTCATTGTAGAGCTCTTATGCCCTGAATCATTTATGTCATATTTAGATAATAAAATATCTCTTTATTTTCCTTTTTCTTTATCCATTTTCCACTTTCATTTGGCAAGTGAAGCCTTATTAAATTTATATGTCTTTAATTCCTAAACCACCCTCCTCCTTTAGCATACACAAAAGTTTCCAACTAATTCATGCTATTTTAGTGTTCTTACTCCTCCAACCCCATAAAAATTTCTTCTATATTTTTGTAATTGCTTGACATATCAATATAAGAGCCTTAAAAAAGGAAAGGTAGTATAATGGTAAAGTATTGGACACATATTTAACCACACAAATTCTCTAAGCGAATGTTAGATGTTTATATTTCCAAATAGATAGTTTGTTTTTAATCTTATCCAATAATGACATCCAAAATTAATTCTTCATAGGATTTTTACCTATTCATAAACCTAAAATACTTAAAAAGGAATAAATATTTGAGCACAATTAAACAAAATAGATAAACTATCCATTTTACATGCTATTACTATTGTTTAGAAACTAATTTATTATTATTTTTTGTTTTCATCATATCACACAATCACATATTAGATCTATTATATATTACTTTCTCTTAATCCTATAAAATATCATAACCAGTACCCATAAAATATCATAACCAGTACCCATTGTTTTCACTTTTTTTTACCATGATTTTGATTGCTGAAATCTATTATTGAAACTATCCAAACACACTCTTGTAAAACAAGCCAAAGCTTGTCAGAGACAGTTTTATTTGACAAATGCTATGTCCTTCAATCACAAAATACAAGGATATAAGCCTAACAATTGCATGCATGGAGCACCAAGAAGCAGCCGAGTGATGTTTGTCACACAATCACGACAATTTAAATTACAACCGTCTAAATTAAAACCGTGTATTCAACATGAAACATGAATACACTATGATAAAGACATGAATACTATATGATAAAGACGGAATGATATATTGATATCAAATTTTTAAAGTTATATAACAACTATATATATATAATATTTGTTAAATGACATCTTTCGATGATTATTAAGAGTCATAACAAATATAATGACAATTTTATTAATAAGTCATTTTTTTTACAAATATGACTAGAGATATAAAATGAGGATTAGTATATCTTTACAAATAGTCATATCATATTATATACAATTTTTAAGTCCCTGTCATTTTTGTTGTTGTTTCTTCTTTTACAAATTATATATATATAAATATATATATATATATATATTAAAAATATTACAAAACCATAATTATTTTATTTAAAAGAGAGAAAGTTAATTCATACACTACAAGAAAATCATTAAATAGCAACTAAATTTATAGACAAAATTAATTTGTCATTATATTGTCTAAATTAGATATTATTTTAGAGACTAAACAATTATTTGTATCTAAAGTGGTTTGTATTATTAATAAAAATTTATAAAATGATTTCTAAATTGGTATCTAAATTAGCTACCAATGTTTTAGGTACTAATATTTTATATTTTAAATTAGTATCTAAAAGACTAATAAAGACTGATTTATAATATAAAGTAATAGGTAGTTAAAACCTTTAGCTAATGGTTAAATACCAATTTAAAAATTATTTTATTAATAATAGAAACTATTTTAGATATAAATAATTTTTTTAATTTATAAAATAGTTTTTAATTTAGTCAAATATTGACTAATTATTTTGGTCTTATACCGATATATTCTTCTTTATGTTATTTGTGGATATGTGTTTTGGTTTCTTTACCACTGTTGAGTATGTTTGTACGTTGGGATGATGAATTGAAATTTGCAGCAAGAATAAGAGTGGACTGATATTTGTATAACAAATATTAGTAACAATATTTTTACTTATTTTACTTATTTTTCATTCACATTAGTAACTTAGCAAATTTGTATAACATTCCTAAATTTTATTCATATATAATAAAATAAAAACAAAACAAGCAATATCTAATTTTACATATGAATATATACTATTATTTAATATTGTATCTCAAAATATATTACTTTTCTTAGGGATTTTAATATATACACAAAAGATTACAAACAAAACATTCAGAATAAAGACATTTGTTCCTCTGGGTACTCACTGGGGAGCTCTATCACCTGCAACTTCATATGCTCCCGTGTAAATTAACACGATCATCACAGAATAAAGAAAACAAACACAAAACAAAGCAAAGGGTAAGCTAGCTATACAAAAATTTCTATATAATTCCAATTTCAAATTAATAAACATAATTAATCAAGTTTCATACAATTTCTCGAACCATCAAGTGTTTATTAAAACTCATAATTCATCTTTCACATATCAGACTTTTACTGACTCACAACACATAGACACTTGACTCTACTTTCGGAAGACTCGTGCGTTGACTTAGTCTCCTTCTAGACAAATCCCTAGTCAATGCACATCCTAAACAATCTTAACACGGTATTTTCTTTCTTGAAAATACTATGTCTTGATTAAAATTCATATTCTGAATCTCACAATATCCAACATCAAACAATCAAATCATACTAAAGTTTAGAATTTCCAAAACACAACAATTCATTTACTAATAATATAAATATCTAATTAAAGAAATTTTCAATTAAATATACATAAAATAAAAGTTTACATAATTTATAAGTAAAACTATACAGAAATAAATAAATAAACCTTCTAAAAGCAAATATAAAAAATTTAGTTTTTTTTAACCGAGGATCTAGCTTGAGCGAGAACTTGCTTGTTTGAGCGAGAATGGGTCTAGCTTGAGCGAGATTCCTTATCGCTTGAGCGAGATTCCTTCTCACTTGAGCGAGAATGGATGCGAGAACACCCAATCTTTCCATTTTATTCTCACTTGAGCGAGAATTATCTCGACTAAGCGAGATATGCATAAAATTTCTACATAAGCTTGTTGAAATTCAAAACCAACATTCCATTCAATTCATAAATTTATAAATCTACACATTACATTGAGAGTTCCTACTCATATATGTTTTCTAAATCAAACATCACATCTTAATTACTTCAATAGACTATTCAAATATAATTCAACTCATTTATATTTCACATTCAAACACAACACTTTCATTAATTTATTCACCTTAAAAATCACTATATAATATTCAAAATCAACCATTTCAGTCAATATATTACCTTAGTCTTAAAATAGAAAATCCTGCAAGAAAATTTGAGACTGGTGACCACGTCACCCCCACATCCAAATCTTCTAGCCTAAGGTTCTATTGGAAATTGAAAACTAGCTTCCCTTACCTAAACTTGAGCAAATACTCAATAAAAGCTCCAAATATACCAAAAGCTTAAAGGTCACTTAACCTGCACCAACGTGTCCTGATCACAAATCTAACTATACTATTAGGATCCTGAGCTAACAGAGACTACTTCTAAAGATAAAAGCATCACATGCAAGGTTAAACTAAAGGCAAACCTAACCAGATCAAAACTAACTCAAAGCAAAAGGAGTCAATAATGAACTTACTCTATCTAAGATTTTGATTGGACAATTTTGTAGAGTTCACTGCCAGGAGTCTAATGGCGGACTCTGATCGTCAAACTGATGAGCGAGGAGGTCAGAATATTAGAGAGAAGACAGAGGAAAGGAAAAAAGAGTTTTTAAAGAGACATTAGTTCTTTTAAAATGAAACCTGAATAACTGAATTTCTATTTATATGTTCTTTTAATTTTAATAATATAATATTAAAGTGTTGTTTTAATTATTCGAATTCTACTCTAAACCTATATTTCTCGATGCTTACAGTTTGAAAAAAAGAAAAATCATACAAGTTGAATATTGTCACTAGTGTAAAATATCTCAATAACAATGTGAGATGACCACAATTGTCCTAAATTTATCATAAAAATATTGACAAATTTTGTAAATATGTTTAATTTTACGTTGATGGTGCACATATGTTTCTCATTATATCCACATATAACAACAATTTTAATGTTATAATCTTCACTAAATGTATTTTATCATTGTTGTTCTTGGCATTGCTCCCACCACCATTACCCTAGTGCAATGTTTAAGCATCATTGTTCATTTCATTATTTCTTGTATATCACTACATGAAAATCATTAAATATAAATTAAATTTAGAAAAAAAAGTAATTAGTTGTTATATTGACTAAATTAGATATTATTAATATTTATATTTGAATATGACTCTAATTTATTCTATGTTTGGTTACAATCCCTATATCACATACTATGATTATGTCATTAATCAAAGAGATAACACTGCTAAAATCTATATAATAACTTCTCCGGAAGACACACTTCAACTCATAGTTAACTTTATATTATTTACATTACAATCTTAGTCATACTTAAGTTTATATACTATAGATTGCAGTCTTATTTTATTGTTCAGTTACTTATTTGAGCGTTAAAGCATTAGCAGGTGACCTTTTATTTGATTCTTATTTTTCTTCTATCAAAGTAGTGATCATTTATCAGAATTCTCCAATATTTTGGCTCATAAAGATTTCTCTTCATCTGGAAAAGGTACAATGTAAAAAATGATCAAGTTCTACTACACAACCCCTTTTTAGCCATGTGGGTTAGTTTCCATTGTAGTTCCACTTTAATGGGTGCATGGATGAGAAAGTCATTAGCTTAGTCTTGCATTGGTGAGCATCCACACTGATTTTGGGATTCCATATGAATGGATATATATATATATATATATATGTATATATATATATATGTATATATATATATATGTATATATATATATATATATGTATGTATGTGTGTGTATGTAGCCTCAAATAAAAGCTCAACATTGCTAATTCAAACCATGTGCCTCTTCCTCTGATCTTGATCGGTATCACGAAATGTCAAGATCAATTTCGTCCCTCCTAAATCTTGGGTCTGGTTTTCTCTTTATTTATAATGATGTTAAGTCATTGTCTAATTATGAAAAACAAAGACACTAGTTAATGGCTGATATGGATGTCCATTACTAACGAAATTGAGATTGTTGTATCCCTGTAGTTTAGGAGTTTTGAAAAATGATAACTACTCATAATTATAATTATATTATTATCTAATATTTTAATTTATTTTATGATTATTTTTTATGTTACATCACATCATCTATATTTTTTTTTCTTTCCTTTTTCCTATCTCTTACACGTATATATTCACCTAATAACTATATAAACATAACTTGTCTAATGCTTATTTCGAAAAAAACTTTCAAGTTTGTTGATTTTTTTTATCGATAAATAAATAAATAAATGTAAATCACGGTTCAACTCTTATACTCCTTGAGCTAAAAGCTCCAAATATTCAAAAAAAAATAAAAAAAAATAACAACCATCACAGACAATAGAAAAAAAAAAACATCTACTCAACCAAAGATAAATCACTTGTTTTTATTGAAAACATGTCAACCAAATGATTAAGACACTAATCTGAAAAGAAAAAACAAGTATGTTAACATATTTAGTTTTTCTGTTTTAAGTTATTGGACTTTGTTTGTTTGACCCAACTTTACTTTTCTGTTTCAGTTAGGTCTTAGTCTTTTTCTTATATATACACCATGTATTTTACTCTCTAATACACAAGTAAATAAGAATTTCTTTTGTATTTTCTTTTCTCTGTTTTTCTCTCTTTTATGCTTAAGTCATTGTC
>Ga0123342_1007040_pt1 | contig 15155 bp, 7 predicted proteins | sample Turbeawhitnodule_FD_89960 | JGI IMG/M metagenome (GOLD analysis project Ga0123342, IMG submission 89960) | Root nodule microbial communities of legume samples collected from Mexico - Turtle bean Mexico white nodule | ecosystem: Host-associated > Plants > Roots > Nodule | place: Mexico: Nepantla... | reverse complement strand
GGTGGTAGGCTGTGTCGAAGGTGCATTTGGAGTTGTGGTGGTAGGCTGTGTCGAAGGTGCATTTGGAGTTGTGGTGGTAGGCTGTGTCGAAGGTGCATTTGGAGTTGTGGTGGTAGGCTGTGTTGAAGGTGCGTTTGGTGTTGTGGTGGTAGGCTGTGTTGAAGGTGCATTTGGAGTTGTGGTGGTAGGCTGTGTTGAAGGTGCATTTGGTGTTGTGGTGGGCAACGTTGAAGGTGCATTTGGGGTTGTGGATGGCAACGTAGAGGGTGCATTTGGGGTTGTAGAAGGCAATGTAGAAGGTGTATTTGGGGTTTGAGGTTGCCAGTTGGAAGGGGAACCTGATGGTGCTTGGGCATTGATTGTGGCTAGCGGGTAGCTGAGGCTAGCTAAAACCAGTACCCAGAACACTGGAGCCATTGTTGAAGATGGTTTGGAAGTGAAAATTAGTTTGTTATTTATAGGTTGTAGTGCATAGTAATGATAGGATGAAAAGGTTGAGACGTAACTGAGAGAGAGCATGCAAGAGGAGATGTAGCCTTCATGTGATTGCAAGTAAAGAAAGGAAAAAGCATAGGATGTGATGTGATGCATTTATGGAGGTGAGAAATCAGAAGTATTTGTCTTTGGTAGCTAATGAGAATAGAATTTTACCTATTATATGTACGTACAACCTATATGTTAGTAGAGGGTCATAAGCTTCAGTTAAAATCTGATGAACCCAGCTACCAATGTGATTGAGATCTTTTTCTTTCCCACAAGTTTTCTCTCTTAAGTCGTAGTGATCTCACTCTTTCCTTATCCTTATTTAATCTTTATCTGAGACAATGTGGTATCTGTTTCTGCATGCACTATCTCATCCTCTCCTTCAATTCCTCTGTATGGAGTGTTTTTCGAATTCAGTCAGGAATCAAATACTCTTCCTCCAATTTCGGTTTACGAAAATTTGATATAGATTTTAAAAGGTTTCTACTATATTTAAATTAAATCTTTAAGGAAAAAATGAGCAAAATTATCAATTTAACAAGGCTTGTTTCATTTGAAAAAGTATTTTTTATTATTCTTTCATGTTTTCATATTTTAATTGCGAAACAGTTATCTTTTTACTTCGAATGATTTTCTATCCCACAAAACCATGAAACTAATTTATAGTTTTCTCTATTTTTTCCTAAATTCCACATATGTTCTATTCAGCTCTCTTCCTGGATAACCCTAACTTAGGACAAGGAATAATTCATACACAAAAGTTATAGTGCAACTATTTACTGTGTGATGAATCATCTACCATATCCAATTAAGACCATCCAGCTCAAAAGTAAAGTCATTTTGTTATGGAATGAAGGTATTTTGTTATAGATGAAAATAAAGCAGGAAACTCCTTTTGATGGTGGTTGGAGTATATACCAGATTAACTTTGTTTGTGGAGACATATCATAGCCAAATATGAGAAACAAACCAGATGAATAGGATTGTCTAAGCTAAATTTAGATTCAGACTAAATTATTTGAAGCAGGCTTTGTGCAATCAATTGAAAACTGTATATTTATAGATATTATATCAAACAAAGTACATCATAACCACTTACATGCACCCATAAGAACTGTTTAAAACACTAATAAACCATAACAACAGGCTTAATTTTCCAAAGAGTTACCATTGTATTATACTCATGCCCAAAGATGTTAATTTCCTTATCTCTCAGCAGTAAACCAGGGTTATGCATTATGGCTGCTGAATTTAAACAATTCGGATGGAAGATCAAAGTAGGAACTTGTGGAGTTATCTCCTTCATTTTCATGGATTCTGGCTTGTGAAACCAGGCAACTACGTTCAAACTTTTCCAAAGAGTCAGGCTTTGATAACGATAGCACAGGGTTCACTGCATGCATTTGAGTTTCTTCTTTTCTTGCTTTCACTGGCTTTGTTTTCCCAAACCCTGGAACAGGCATGCAAAGTGCACTGCATTTGAATCCCTCTTCCCTAATCTTGTCGCTTTTTGGAATATCGTGTAGCTTGTAGTTGTAGGTCATGTTTCTAACCTCACTTGATGATGGTTCAAGGCTCTTAGTTTCTTTCTTCTTTGACAATGAGTTGGTTGAATTTGGATGATTAATGGCCAAGAATTTAAAGGAAGGTTGAAGTAAAGGCAGAATGTACAAACCAGTAGCATTATTTGAAGGTGTGACAGAAGGTTTTCTCAGTGGCAGTGGATGCACAGCAATCTGCTTCTCTTTTTGTAAACTCTTCTTGATCAAGCTTTTCGGCTTATCCATCATGTGAAGTTTCAAACTACAGTCACAAACGCAGTTTCTTCACCATTTTTAAAAACTTTTCCATCATGTAGTTCATATACAATAATTTGTATACTTTGTTTTATGAAATATAGGGATCATTCATGTATCAGAAACATTTAAGCACTATGCAGTTGTAGCTAAGATATTTATACGTAAAAAGAGGGCTTAGAGTGGTATGGTATCTTCCTCCTTTCTCTCTCTGAATATAGATTTAAAGTAATATATGACTTTATTTCTCATAGAACTAGTTGACTTCCATGGCCATAAACAATTGATAAACCTATTGGAGATTCAAAGTTTTCCCTGCCGGCATTTATATTTATGAAATTGTGATTGTGAAATACAAGTTACGTGCATGCACGACAAGACAAATATCACAAATTAAACAACCCTCAAACATGACAGCATAAAAAAAATCTGTTGAATTGAAAGTATACGATCTAAGATCAATGAATAATAATGTATTGGCCAAATAATTAAGATTGAAAACTTAAACAAAAGTCAACAACTAATTCGGATTAACACGTTTTATACTTTATATATATCGAAACTGATAGAGTCGCAATCGAAGATCGGTATTTGACTAATTGCTCATTTTCTCTATAAATATAAGAAAAAAGCTATTAATTGAAATTAGGAGCAAGAATAAAGTTTTCCCCTAATGAATTAGCAGACAGGTAGATCAGCAGTGGTAAGAAAAAGATTATTACAGCTAAGGTATATTCAGGGAAATGGATGCGGCTGGTTTGTTTTATGCATGGTATATCTATATCAAATTATGTTTGTAACATTGTTTATGCTCATTTAAACAATCATATCTGATTCAAATGTTTGTTTAGGAAGTTTTCTGTATGTGTTGTTGTCTGTGTATATGGGTTGTTATAAAGGATGTTTTTTATTTAGAGTCTCAATATATTTATATTATCATGCAGTAACACATTTGATGTTGGAGACACAAGACACAGTAATGACATGACAAATATTTTTATGATGTTTATGCACACTATTTTTTATGAAAAAAAAATTCATTTTTTTTAATATGAATCATATATTACATTGGTTATATGATTTAATTAGCGTAATATATGTTATTATAAGTAAAAAAAATATATTACACCAATCTTAAATTTTTTAATTAGCGTACTATCTTATTTTAAATTTGTCACGTCATCAAACATAATCTCACTTTGTCACGTAATCAAACATAATCTCACCTTGTCACATCATTGTCATGTATACGACATCAAATATATGTTACTATTAGATAGTGTCAATACATCGGGATTCTTTATAAAATGGTTGAGATATTTCTTAAATATTTCTATTTATTTATTTATTTTTCTCGTAAAAAATGTGTAATAATTTTCATGAAAAATATCGACCCATAATATTTATATAATTTTTTTTTCAATTGAAGATTGAGTCATGATACAATCCAATTTTTTTTTACATCTTGTGTCTTTCTTCGTGAATTATTAAATGCTGGTATGAATGTATAAATAATTATGATTATACATTAATATAAATATTAACTTATTCAAAATACGATTTTTGAATATTTATGTGATACAAATATATTAACTCAATCCGGTAATAACACAAACTTATTTTATACTTTTAAAATCATTATTCATTATATATATAACCATTCAAATTGAGTTTTGATAAATAGGAATATATTGATTAAGTGAGCTGTTCTCTCTTAAGTGTTTCCTTAAAATAAAAACCATAAATTACATTATGTCACTTTAATAACACATTATCATTAAAAAGGAATTAATATGAATTTTCTCTCACTTAAACTCACATGATGCCTCTTAAATGTCATTCCTTAAAATAAAAACCACTTTAATAACACATTATTAAAAAAGAATCAATATAAATTTTCTCTCACTTAAACTCACTTGAAGACGTATCATCATCACTTGAATGATTAACAAAATTATTGAGTGATGATTTCTAATGACTTTAAATGTTTCAATATCACTTAAGTGACATTTCTCTCAAACAAATTTCAAATGCCAACAAACACATTTCTTTCTAATTGAAAAAAAAAAATTTTAAAATATATTATTATAACCACTACAATAAAATCATGAAATAGAAACTCATTTTTAGATACCAAAATAATTAGTTACAATAGGAACTAAAATAGAGACCATTTTAGAAATTAAAAAAAAAATTCTAAATTAGTTTCTATTATTGTTAAATAGTTTCTAAATTTGTATCTAATTAATTTTAACTACCAATTAGTTTCTAAATTTGGTAGCAAAAGCTTTGGTTTCTAATTAGATACCAATTTATAAACTATTTAACAATAATAGAAACTAATTTAGAAACCAAATTTCTTTTTGTTTTCTAAAATGATCTCTAATTTAATTATTATTGTAACTAATTATTTTAATTTATACAAATTAATTTTTATTTCATAATTTGCTTGTACTGAAGTTTTACATGAAACCTATTTTGATCCAATGTTATTCTCCTATACTTAAGCTTTTTCCAAGAAAAATAATAATCAATATAAATACTATATTTCCCAACACTATCCATCAACAAACCATATCCTAATTCAACATATAAACTCTAAATTTTTCTCCTAATATCTTCATTAAACTAAGTCCACAGTATGCCTGCAAATAATAATCAAACATTATCTAAAATTAATTTAATAATTGTTTATTAACCAAAAGTCAAAAGTATCAAATCAATCACAACAAGTACAATGATGTAAATATAGCCTATGTATATCTTACAATGTTTCCACATACACAAGTCAAATGTCCACACAACATATCTATATCTATATAGCTAATATCATTATAATTGTGTTCATTTTTTGGGCCCAAATCAAATCAATACCACACCCCGGTCCAGCAACAATTTACGGTTCAACCTAACTTTTCATTATAATTTCATATATTAAAATTACTTTTCTTACATCAAAAGAGGTTTTTCAAACCATAACTCCATAAAAGATGACGAGTTGGTGTTTATGAATCTATTTTTCTCCAATAATTCGTGATTAAGAAACACAATATGTTATTACAATCCTACACTGACAAAAAAAAATTATTTTTCCCAGTCAAAATTGGCATATGACAAGATAACATCCATCAATGCAATAAACACAAAAAAGTTGAGATTTAATGGGAAAAAATTATTCAAATCAAAATTATATTTGATTAAGATTGAACTATTATCTATCATCTCTAAACATTAAAAATCACAATAACCATATTAGAAATTTAAAGAAAAAATATAAAATTTTAAAGAAATATCTATTCATAATAAATGAACAATTAAATATTTTCTTTTATATATATATATATATATATTATATCTAACCTTATAACTTATAATAAAATATTTATTTTTCACTTAATACTTATAAAAAAACAAAAATCATTACAAACACCACAACACCCAATAATATCTATAAACAAAATTACATCATACACCACAAGAAAATCATTGAATAAAAACTAATTTTTAAAAAAAAAAATAATTAGTTGCTTGACTAAATTAGAGACAATTTTAGAGACTAAAAAAAATTTGTTTTGAAATTAATTTATATTATTATTAAGTAGTTTCTAAATTGGTATCTAATTAGTTACGAAGGTTTTAACTACCAAATATTTAAATTCTAAATTTGATAGAAAAAACTTTGGTAAATTACACTATTTAACAATAACATAAACTAATTTAAAAACCAACATTTTTTTAACCTTTAAAATGTTCTCTAATTTAATCAATACAAACAACTATTTCTTTTATCTCTAAAATTAATTTCGATTTTCTTGATAATTATTTTCTTAAACGATTTTTGTCCTATTACACATTAGTTACTTAAAAGTATTATACTTTGTTTATAAAAAACTAAAGAAGTAAATAAAAAGAAAATTAAAAAATAAACAGAAAAAAAAAATAGTTGGTTAAAAAATTGACAGAAAAATATAATTTTATTCATATTAATGCTTTTTTATTGATTATTAAAATTATTATTTATTATTACTACAATAATAAATACAATAAAATTTCACAATTAATTATGCTCATTTATCCACTATTTTTTAAAGAAAAAAAAAAGGAAAGTAAAATTGTTTTTCTTATTTGTACACTCTTCTTTCATATTGGCATCCAAATAAGTAATGAAGGCACTTTAATTTTCTTGCCCTATTCACGTGATAGGTACGTTCTTAATAAATTAGTTGCCGGAAAATGCGCCTAAAATGTCATATTTGTTAAGAATAAAAAAAAAAACTAACAATATTATTCTTTTCTTTAATTTTGTGGACCCTTCCTTTTATATCTTTATAAACTTAATTTACTGATTTATTCCGTAGCTATACATCATGTCCACGCATACATTTTACAAATAAATTATTTTTTTATTTTAGTCAAATTAACAAAAACCCAATCTCAGATTCAAATCAAATACCTGCTTTTCAAAATTTGTGAATTTTTCAAAATAATAACGTATTTTCGGTAAAGGTAAATTATATAAAAGTAACAGTAGTCTATAAGTGCTTTTGTGCAGACAATAGTCCACAAAAAAATGATTGTGGTTGATATAAATATGAATTATTGAATGGAGATATATATTATTCAAATTTCAAAAATGGATATTTTATGTGTTTCTAGAAGTTCAAAACGTTTGATATTTTATATCATTTATTCTTTGAATTGCATTTCTCGGTCAAATATATAATAATGGGCAAGGAATTACGTAAATTAAAATTTAGATAATAGTGAAAATTAAACTCAAATTGTTTAAGGTGTAACATCCCATATATGTATATTAAGGAAAGAAGATGTAAACATATACTAATGTAAAATATAATAAAAAAGTTTAATGTAATAGAAAAGTGTTATAAACAAATGACTTCTAATAATATACTCATTTTAATTATATATATATATAATAAAAAACATATTCATATTTATAACCCAATAAATATTAATAAAATATTGATATATGAAAAAATTATATGCCCTTAAACTTCCTATGAGAATCTAGCAAATATTCATGTATAATAAGAAATCAAACAATCACACACAAAAATGTCATTACAACTTTATTATTATTTTTTATATTATTACTATTAATAAAATTATTTTTATTATCACTAATAATAATAATAAATTATTTTTATTATTATTTTTAAATAATCTTAATAAATATAACGCTTGAAATACTTTTTTTTTCTTCTATGTATATACTTGATATGTAAAAAAATGCATGAATAAATAGATTAATTTGGGAATATAATAATAATTTGTAAAAATAAAAATTTCATTAATTTAAAAGATTTTATTTTCTTTCATTTTTCAAGTTAAAAATTATTAAACTAAAACGTACAAAATTAAAATAATAAAATTAACTATAATTCATTTTTAATTATTTGTATAATTTGTATTTAAAATGTTATAATTTCAAATTTATAAGCTAATTTGTAAATTTGAACTAGCTAACAAATCGAAATTATAATTTGGAGTATAATTATATAAATTTCTTTTGAAAAAAAAATGTTTCCATTATTCTTATTTATGGGAAGGTACCTATAAAATAATATTGGTGGTGAGAAAATAATTAGTCATTAAGTGAGTTTGGTATAAAATGTTTTCTTGAAAATTCAATAGAATGATTGGATGAGTTGTAAGTATGAGTTTTTAACTGTCCCACTTCATCATATTATTACGTTATTCAAAACAAAACAAAAATGGGTTATGTTTAAGCGCGGACAAATAACAAAGGAAAAAAAGTAAATAAAGTACGAAAATGGAGATCTAAAAAGTAAAAAACATGCAAAACAAAAAAAAATTAAAAGCTTAAACTTTTCATATTCATTAAATAATTTTCAAATTTTGTTATTTATTTCTTTCTAATTTGTTTCTATTTAAATATCTTTACTTTTTATTTTATTTTATTTCTTTTTCTTTCTAACTCTTCCCCATCTAAATAAAACATATGTAGAAAAAAAAGTCCATTAAGTTTTTACAATCGTCTCAAACACTTTTAAAAAAATTAAAAAGTATAATAAGTTTATATATAATTTAAAATAATTTAGGCATAATAAATTTAAAAATATCAAATTATAAATTAGTTATTTTAATTTCTAATTTCTATTTTTTTAAATTATGAATAATTTTTTTATTTGAACATTACTTATTTTTTTATTATGATTTGAATAAAAAAAAATCTATCATACATGAAAAATACCTTTGTCTCTGTTTTTATTGCTTTGTCCATGCATATTCAATGTTATTAGTGGAGATTCATGCAACAAGTGGGTCATGTGGGTTATTTTTGTAGGGTAATCAATTATACACCTCCTAATTGATTATGGCTGTATTTTTAGAGAATAATAGGTTATATACTTTATTTTTAATAACAACCACAAATTTATAATTTTATTTTTTTATCTTTTAAAAAAAATAAATCACATCCATTGTATTAATTATTAAATTTTATAATAAAAAACTTATTTCTCTTCACTTTTCACTCTTTTTTTTGTCTTAATACAAGCAATTTCCCTTTCTTTTCTCCTTTTCTTTAAATTCATCTTTTTCATCCTCTTAATTCAAATAAAAGCATAAATAACACCAAGATCTTATCCATAAGTTACTTATTTAATTTTCAAAGTTTAAAATTTTAACCTCTATTTATAAAATAAGATTGATATATAATTAAAAATTTAAAATAAGTGTACTATCTTATCTTATGGGGGAAGTTAATAGTCTTTTTATCTCTATATCACTTAAAAAATGTTATAAACTCCTAATTATTTCAAGACTCATCTAAAACTACTCACATAAAGTAAACAAAAAAAACTTAACCATTTTATTTATTTATTTGAGAGACTCTTTACTAATGAACACTAGATTTTACCTATTTCCTTATAAGAAGTTTGATATAACCATTTTTATTATGATTTTACCTATTTTACACTGTATAAAGAATACTTGAGAAATGATATGAAGAAACAAACAAAAATAATGATGATTGAGCAGTGCATAATTATTTAAAATAAAATCCTAAGAAGGAAATGAAGCATAGTGATTATTGAGTAATGTATAATTAACCTTTTTGAACTGTGATATCTTCTCCAACAATTTGGCCTAAACAAAAAAAAAGGAAAACATCAGAAAAAGGTTTCTCCTTCTTTTATTTCCATTATTTGAAACAAAAACAGCATGCATGATAAAAGCATGAAAACATGAAAGGCACAATTTTCTTCCATTAACAATATTTTTGACTCTTGGTTGTCCAGTTTGACTGGACAAAAGCAAAAGAGTGTTTTGGTTTGACTGGATTGATAAAGAAGATGCCTGGGGTGGGGACCAAACTCACCATTATTCTATAATATCAGTTCCTATTCCACTTTCTTTCTGTAGATTATCTATATAGTTTTGGCTACACTGTCTGTGCCTGTTCCTTTCTGTTTTTGCCATCAAATATTTGTACTTTTCTGCTTTCCCTTTCTCCACTGTCCTGTCAATAGTTTACCCAAGAATTGCACAGATACACAAATTTCCCATCCCATCCTTCCACTACTCTTTTGTGCTGCCAATTTAGAATTAATGTGACTCCTCAACTATGCAACCTTTTTCTCTCTCATTATGCATCACTTCCTTCCACTGGATGCCATGCTGTTTGGTCATGTTTCACTTCTCACTTCTCATTTATATTTCAGACTCCACTTCCACTCTTCTTGCATCTAATTCTTTCTCCTTCTTCTTCTTCTCTCTCTCTCTCTCTCTCTCTCTCTCTCTCTCTCAAGGCTTTAGAAGCTAAAAGAGGAAAACAAAAAAGGTTTGCCACTTTCTGACACCATCTTTGTGCCTGCTTTAGAATGCATGTCTTCCAGTCTAAAGCCTCACATGAGACATCATATTTGAGAATCCACTTTGATTTTTTTGTCTCTTTGAAGTTCCACTGGAGACATAAATTCTAGCAACTACTTTCTTCTTTGTTCTTGAGAATCTTCAGTTTCTTTCCATGAACGAATCTCAAAACACCATTCCTCCCCTATTCAGATGCCCCATAAGTTTAGACTTGTTGGAAGATCCTGTAACCTTGTGCACAGGCCAAACCTATGACAGGTCAAACATAGAAAAATGGCTTGCTGCTGGCAACCTCACATGTCCAGTCACAATGCAAAAGCTTCATGATCCATCCATTGTTCCCAACCACACTCTTCGCCACTTGATCGATCAGTGGCTTCAACTGGGTCCCCTATTCGACCCTGCCAACCCGGAAACTTCAACTATTGACTCCTTAGCTTCTCTCAAGCGCAACCTTGAATCCCATGAAAGCAGCTTAGAAAACAAGCTCCAAGCACTCAGGAAAATTAGTCTCTTGTCTGATGAGTATTGCTCCTTTAACAAATCAAGCTTCCTCCAATTGGACTTCTTACCGCTGCTTTTGGAACTAGTTTTTGGAACTCAAGTATCAATAAATCACATGAACTTCATTGAGCTAGCACTTTGCTGCATTCAGAAATTTCTGCCACTTGGTAGTTTGGAGCCTCTAAATATGATCAAAGATGGGTCTAAATTAGCCATGTTTGTGCTACTAATTGAAAAGGGTACTAACTCGGTTAAGACTAGCTTGTGCCGTGTTATAGAGTCAGCATCATCGTCATCGGAGACAGAAGATTTATGCTATATTCTTGGAAACTCTCCCAAACTAGTGCACGAGATTGTTCAAGTTGTTAACCAAAATTACCAAGTTTCTGGGGATGCAATTAAAGCCATATCAGCACTATGTTCGTTTCAATCCAACAGAGAGAGTTTGGTGAGAGGAGGAGCAATAGATGGTATCATGAGATACATCTCATCAGAAAGAAGAACCATGGCCCCACTGGCAGTGAGAACAGTTGAGAAACTTATGGCGCTGGAAACTGCTAAAGTGGCATTGGTGAATCACCCCAACGGTGTTGGTACTTTGGTTAATATGGTTTTCAAGGTATCTGATCAAGAATGCAGTGAAAGTGCTGTTGAGGTGCTTTTAGTTGTTTGTGGTGAATTTGAGCGTGCAAGAGAGACAGCCATTGAAAGTGGAGTTTTGACTCGGTTGTTATTGCTCCTGCAGAGTCAGAGTAGTAACAAAACAAAATCAAAGGCAAGATTGCTACTCAAATTGCTAAGATCAGAGTCAAAGCAGGGTTAGATTTCTCAATAATAATATTAATAATAATACCTTTGTCATAAATGATCATAATGTTCGTGAAGACTAAAAGTTGCATATGTAAGTGTTTCATACATCAATTTGTAGATTCTAATCTTTTTGAATAATATGGGAATAGCTGAATCCCATTAGGAGTTTAAAAGTCAGTTTTGTCTTCATTGTTGTCCGTCAATCTTTCAATCTACTTCCTCCACCATCATTAATGACTACAAAAAAACCACAATTTCTTTCTCAAATACTACCTCTATTTTTTATTTTTCAAATATTAACAAATTCTAACTAATTTTACTTCCTTTAATAATATATTCTTTAAATATCTAACTTTAGTTACACCATGATACTGTATACATATTTTTTATTTTACAAGAAAGACATTTTAAAAATTAAGAAACTACTATAATTTAATTGACTTACCTAATAGGGGTGAAATTAGTTTTTATTTGGCTTATAAATGAGAACAAGGTATTAGTTAGGATTTTAAATGAAAAATAAATTAAATAAAAAAACTCTCTTAATTAAAAATAAAAATAAAGTGTTTTTTCTGAATTTTTTCAGTAAATTATATTGGAATCCTTTCATTTAGACAATATTATACTTGTACCATCTTCGGTTTTCACCCTTATTTTTTTTTCTAACATAAAGTTATCGCTAAGGTTCAAAGCTTGTCTATAATGTAATTTATTTTCATGGTTAAAATGTCTATGTAAGACTTTTTGATACCTAAAAATATTTATAAATAACTTTTTTGAACGTCCTTTTGAGATCTCTTTAATAAAAATTGGGAAACACGTTGGTGCATTTTAATTTAATTTCAATGAGAAACACAAAGGCATCAAACAAACATGAACACCTCACTCGCATGATTTAAGTTAAGGGAAATAGTTCCCTAACTGACTATTTTAGAGAATGCATTTATAGGGTCAAAAAATAAAAGGTTGAGAGTGTATATTACTGAAATAGAAGATATAAAAATATGGTGCACTTTTGAAATTTCTTCCACAAAGATTGGAAACATATTAGTTCATTTTAATTTAATTTCAATGAAAAATAGAAAAATATCAAAGAAATATGTGCACCTTACATAATAACTTTATGTTAAGGGGCATAGTCTCCTAACATACAAAGGTGGATTCGATATAATATTATGAATTTCTAGAAATGAATATATAAAATAAAAAATGAAAAATATACAAATATAATTTACCTAAACAGAGAAGATCAAATATACTTTGTTGCATATTTTACATTAACTCAAGAAGTTTATAACATATTGATTAAGAAAATTTTAAAATCACTCTTATATAAAAGCCTTTTAACACCAGATTTACTGCCAATATTAAAAAAAATAGAAAATTACATTATTTTTGTAATATTAAAATCAATATTTTACATTTAAAATTAAAGTAGAAAATACTTTATAAATCGATCATGTAATGACCGATCTAGTTTTTAAACAACCAATATAAAATGTTAACTGATGTTTTTAACTTCAGAAATATTCCTTAAGTAACATAATAACTATGCACTATTCAAATTAATTAATTAATTAATTATATATAGTAGATATATCCTATTAGTACAAATTACTTTTAACAATAAAGAAGTTTCTTTCTTGATTATAATATTCATAAAAAGCTTTATTAAACCGAGTATATCAATTCATCCATGTTCTTGGCTAGTCGCTTAATTAGGCTTTCAATAAATCAACCTGATTGTCGAAACTAGGTAATGCATAGCTATTTTTGGCATTAACTTTCTGATGCTCATGCAGACTTTACTGAACGTGTCGTAAAAGCCCACAAAGATTATCTTTTTTCTTGCTTCACATTGAGGAGAGACATGGATGAAGTATGATGCGGTCTACTTGTTGCATATTGCGTGATGAATTTGGCCATCAACACTTTGAAGCTTCCCACCAAGTTAGGAGGGAGATGGGTGAACCAGCTGAGTGGTCCCTCCTGGAGTGAGGTGGGGAAAACCTTACACCACACGACTTTGTTGGTTGTGTAGAGGGTCATCTATGCCTTGAAGACATTCAGGTGCTCGTTCGGATCGGTGGAACCGTCATAGAGTTTAATAGTCAGTCTCTTCCACTTAGAATGGAGTGGCACGTCAATGATCTCATCCGTAAAAGGATGTCCTCTCGGATCCTCCTCGCCATTGGGTAGAGGGGTGTTTCAGGAGCTTTGGTGAGTCTAATGAGTTTGATGGGTTTGTGGTGGTGCTCGGGATTGCTCTTCCCTGTTCACGCCCATCAAGCCGCTATTGTAGATTTTTATTCTGCTCCTTTAGGAGAGACATCTCCTTATGCTGACGTTAGTTCTCTTCATTTCGTAATTGATCCGCGATGCCTTTTTGTCGCAACTCCTCTATTTGTGCTTGGAGGGCTTGGATCATAGTGATTTGCTCATCCACCATGCGATCGTTGTTAATGTTATTCCTTGTTGACATCATCATTGTTGGTCTTAACTTGTTGCTGAAAATCGAATACTAGCTCGACCTCATGGGCGCCAATTGTACCTGTATAGGCTAAATGGTCCAAATAGTACATCTGATTGGACGTACAATTGCTGACGTGTCGATGATTTCCTGGTTCCTTCAAGTCTCCTTTCTCAAATGCTGACTCTTGATCGGTGGGAGTTACCTGCAAAAAAGTATTCTGACACTCAAGTAAGTACTCTAGTTTAAAAGTGTATTCTAGTATATGTGAAAAACGTACATTGCTCCTCCACAAAGGGCTCTATTTATAGTATTGGTTTATGGATTCTGGTCCTTATGAGCTTTCCATATGTTATTATTTGGCGTGCAGCGTGATCCCTTATTAGGAATGTGCATCTTTCAGTTAATTATATTTTAGTTGGTTCATCAGGGATACTTCCGTATATTTTGGGATATGGATTGACTCATTCAGCACTACTGTTATTACCATTATTTATTACATTCCTTAATATGTTCTTTGACTCAGGCGGTCGGTTATCAATGCCGAAGTTGGCTCATCCGATACTGGTACAACAAGTATTGCATTCAAATCATGAAAATAATAATAAATCAGTTGGGTTTGAGTAATACTGAATTTCATTTCTTTAAACAAGGTCTCAAATTCAGGTATCATTGATAAAAAATTGTAATTAAGAATAAAGATCATACATAAAATGAACTATTAGATTCTTCAATGCAGATTAATCAGCCATTCCCACTACATAAATGTGATTGTCTGTTTTCCCCTCGCATTTTAAGGATTGGATTTCTATTCTAAACTTCATTGAGAAAGCCATCAAACAAATAACTGTTGTTTGATGCATTATAACAGTAGTTCATTGAAAGGAGATAACCTTTTGATTGTGAAATTCCGGCCATAGAAAGTTTCAGTATGAGGTACCTTTTGATGCCCCGAGTTCTTCACATGAAAGAAAATTCCATAAAGAAGCTGCCGTGATCTATGAATCATTTCAAGAAGATTTACGCTATAACTACTATGGTTACTGTTATGATGTAAATATTAATGGAGATTAGCATAAACCTTTTCTAAAGAGATGCTCCATGCTATGTATCAAGTTTAGAAGGAATAATATTTTCTTCTATTAAATTATGAGGTCATTAGACCTATATATACATGAGCCTGCTAGTTATTTTAGGAAATATGGACAACTAATTCTAGAGAAACAAATCCC
>Ga0123342_1007039_pt1 | contig 15157 bp, 6 predicted proteins | sample Turbeawhitnodule_FD_89960 | JGI IMG/M metagenome (GOLD analysis project Ga0123342, IMG submission 89960) | Root nodule microbial communities of legume samples collected from Mexico - Turtle bean Mexico white nodule | ecosystem: Host-associated > Plants > Roots > Nodule | place: Mexico: Nepantla... | reverse complement strand
TATTTGTGTACTGATTTAAAACTTTTAAGAGCACTTTAAAAAGCTTTTCAAAAACCATTTAACCACATCATGTGCTTGATCTAGGCTTGGTTAGGCATCTAGGATAGATCATGTAGCAAAAGGAAACCTTACACAAATACAAGCCTACATACAAGATCATCTAAACCTATTACAAACATTACATCAAACTAGCTATTTTTTTACATCAAACACACACTTAACACTAGGTAGAGAAGAGGCTTCATCCATCTTCAACAGTTTTCACAACATCAAAAAATAAACCTTAAAGTAAAATTTTAGAAAACTCGACTTCTCAAAGAAAAGTATTAAACATTCAATTGTACAATATAAAGAACCATAAATCTCATTCGTCCTCAAATTTGAGGAACCACTGAAATCCTCCTCTTGCACAATAAAAAAAAATCGCATTTGAAGCTTGGGAGACTTGTGTACATACCCACTACCAATATACATAAATCTTGATAAATAAGTTATCAACCAAAGAATTATTTATCTCTATAAATATATTAAAACATGTTATCATTGTTAAAGTTGTGGTGTATTTGATGAATCCAACGCCTCTCTTGAAGAAATTGAAGATTGGACATGATCATGAAGATTTGTGTTTAAGATGTGTTGTGTTGATTAGGACCTAAGATAAGTTTCTCTTTCTTGATTTGATCTTATAATTGTAGTTAGAAAGCTTTCTGAATAGAATTAGAATTTGTCTTATTGATAGGATATATTTTAATTAATTAAAAGATGTTTTTAACTTGTTAAAATGTTTATGTTTGAGTTTGAAATGACCCAAAAAAAAAAGCATTTTAATCCATTACTAAATTTATTTAATCAATTAGATAATTGATTTAATTGATTAATATAATTTAGAACCTTAAGAATTTATGAGTTCTCTGTTTTAATTTGTTAAAATGAGTTTTTAGTAAATTAAAAGTTCTTAAGCTCTATAAAAGCTTTGGATATTTCTATTTTAATATGTTAAAATTTTGAGTTAATCGATCGATTAGTGAAATGAACAAATTAAAACTCAAACAAAACAGATTAAAAACTATATATTTGTCATTTCGAAATCATTTTTTACCTGAGATAAAAACATAAGTTTCTAAAATCTTTTCTACAATTGAGATAGAGTCCAAGCTGTAAAAATTGTTCATGAAGCTTTCACTGTGTATATTTGAGATCAATACCAAGTTTGAAGAGAAACATATTTCTTCACCTGAATTATTTCTTTTCCACTATGCTTATATTATTCTAGGTCATATTGTTTTCATTTCTGTATTCTTTTTTAGTTCTTAGACTATATTTGGATAGGGTTTCCAAATTTAGTATAGTAATAGGTATTACTAGGTGTGTAAATTAATTTTATAGGTTCAAAATATCATTTTTTAAGTTGTTTACTTTCACTATATTGGTTGTGTTTGTAAAAGTTTGATTTTTAGTGAGTTTGGCTAGTATGACTGAGCAATTGGATGTATCTCTTAAATAGAATGAACCAATACAAAAACAAACGTGTATTTCTTTCTCTTTTATATTTAATTCTTGATATTTTTCTGATTTTATTTTCTATGCATTATTTTTTAAGCAACCAAATTTTGTAATCAAATGATTTATTAAAGATATGAGATAGTTCGTTTTCTTATGTTGTAATATAACAACCATGTATCCCCAACGAAACTATCAAATTATTAATATTTTTGTTTACCAAATTGATATTTTACCTTATTATTTGGAGACTAAACATTTATATAAGAATGCCACCACCAAAGAGAGTGATGTCTCATATCACACTCATTCTTTACATTATCAATTTCACTTATATTTTTATAAATTAAGCGTTAGAAAGTCTTATAGTGGACCCATTTAGTGTTTGAATATTATCTATCTCTTTGGAGTATAAATTGGGCACAAGAAAGACCTCATCCATCAATACTCCACATTATGGTAAAAACAAATATAATAAATTATCATTGCTTATAAATAAATTATCATTATTTATAAATTAAGTTGATGAAATTTTCAAACTATGTTCTTATTAAGGCTTAAATAAGTTTTAGATCTCTAATATATGATTGATTTTTACTTTGAGTACCTAATTTTGTTTTTCAAATTGAGTACTTCATGAATTAAACATTTTGCTTAAGTCCCTTCCATTAGTTTAGTCAAATTTACTATTCATACGTTAGTTAATTTAAAACATATGTCACCGATTTAGAGTGTTAAAAATGATATACATTTTAAATATAGGTCTCGTCATTTAGAGTGTTAACAATTGTATGCATTAATAAAATAAAAATAAATAAATATTTTTTCATAGACTTAAACTAAAGTTTATAATTTATTAAATAATCAATTTATAAAAATAATTTATTATAGGTACTCAAAATAATATATTGAGAGCCTAGAACTTATTTAGTCTGAATATCATTAGTTGGATAAAGAGAAAAAGAATTGTTTGAATTTGACATCAAATTTTACTAATATTGAGACGAAATTAAACAAAAAAAGTAAATAAAAGGTTACTGAAAAATATTTGACACTTCACTCGTTGTTCAAATAAAATTTTATATTTATTCCTTACAAAACTTCTTAAAAGCCTTCAACACCACATAAGTGCTCAAGCTCTACAACTATCAAGTGCTTAATCTTCATAAATGATAATGTCTATTAATTCTTCAATTGATATTATAAACTGAATCTTTGTATGATGAAGTTAGAAATAAGTTAGTAGAGAGTCTTTCATCTAATCTACACCAAGAAAAAGAAATATATGATGATAATCTACACACAAAAAATAAATCAACATAAATAACTCTAAGACTTCGTGAGACAACTCTTAGTACAACAAATTTTACAATAAATAAGTATTGTTTGACATTTTGAAAAGAGACAAGATGGACATGAGAAAATAATAACTCTTGCATGACATATTCATATCAATGACAAACAATCTACGTTGAAGAGACAAAGTAAATTTATTTTATCTAAGTATTCGAAAATAGTAAGACTAACAATCTTAACATATTATCTTACAAGAATTAACCATAAGACTAATTATAAAGTCTTAGCAGGTGAGATAACAAGACTATAAACTTTCTTAGAAAGTTATTTACTCAGATAAGAAAAACAATATATTTGTACCCTTAGTTAGTATTCATAACACTACAAGAAAATCATGAAATAAAAACCAACTTTTAGAAATCAAAATAATTAGTTGCAATAATCACTAAATTAGAAATCATTTTAGAAACTAAAAAAAAATAGTTTCTAAATTAGTTTCTATTGTTGTTAAATAGTTTTTAAATTGGTATTTAATTAACAATTAAGGTTTTAACTACCTTATTTAACTTCTAAATTTGGTAGAAAAACATTAGTAAATAACAGATGTATTTACAAAATTAGTTACATCATAATTAAGAAATTTGATAAACTATTATAGTATAAAATGGGTTAACATGGTTCTCAGAATAGTAAACAATAGTACTTGACTTGACTTATGATAGAGATGTAAGTAGTTTCATTTAGTAATTTTAATAAGGAAAATCATTGTCCTCTGACCATCCCTGTATTATTTTTACGATCCATTGCAATCTCGAAAATGTGTCATTTATTACTGCTGAGAATTGTTCAACAAACAAGGAGGCCATATATTTGTATTCAAACTATATTTATCATTTTCATTAGAAACAATAAACGTAGAAAAAAAAAGCAAAATGATAACAAATATCTTTCACTTTCGTGTCATAAGTTCTAATATGAAATTATTATAAGAATCTGATAACTCTATTTATGAATTTATATTTCTATTTTAATAGCATGTCATATATAATAATTTTATATTTTAAAATTTTGAAAACTATTATATTTTAATAAGCAATATAATTTTATAATTTAAATATTTTACTATATTTATATTTATTAATTAAAATGGGTTTCTAACAATATCAAATAATTTATATTATTAATAATATATATTACATAAAAAAATGAATATACAATTAATATTTCTTTTAATATTTCAAAATTTGAATCTCACTAAACATAAAGTGCATAACCAAATTTCCAAAAAATTATACAATTATAAACATCTTTTTTACTTTTCCCTTATCCTCCTTTTGAAAGCTAATAGAAGGAAATGAAAAATAAAAGTATTAAAACATCTCCAAAATTTTGTCTAAGATCTAGATGTTTAAAACATTAGGCATCAAGAACTATAAATAAATATAAAAATTGTGAGCTTATGTTTGGAACAAGTTAGCACAAATGTCCGTGAACCCTAGAGAATGTTGAATTATACATAAGGTCATATATTAGTCTTCTTTATATTAGTCTTCTTTATCTCAATATTTCTTATCACAAGTGAAACCCATATCACTTCGTGCTACGTAGCACTGGAATTTCAAAAAATTATTAATTTTTAAATTAGTTTCTATTATTAATAAATAATTTTTAATATTTAATTAATTATAAAGGTTTTAACTATCAATTATTTAAATTCTAAATTTCGTAGCAAAAACTTTGATAGCTAATTAGATATCAATTTAAAAACTATTTATCAATGATAGAAACTAATTTAAAAATTAAATTGTTTTTAGTATCTAAAATTATCTCTAATTTAATTAATATAACACCTAATTATTTTTGGTTTCGTTTTTAAAATTAGTTTTTATTCAATAATTTTTCAATGTATTTTGGAAAGTTTTTCCTTTTTTAAGACATGTTGTAATATTTTTTTCTTAGCTTACCCTATTTCTCAATAAGAGAAAGTCATTATTATACATTAAATATCATTGACTTTAATTTCTAAATAAGGTTAAGTAGTATCTTTCTCTAACTTCTTTCACGTTACAATATATGTTAATTTGACCAAAACAAGAATGTGTTTTGCACTTAAGAGTAGATTCCACCACACTTCTCAATATGCTGAAAACATGTTAGAAGAATAACATTAACTAATAGGGTTGTTGATTATTGGCATGTTAGGGTGCATGAGGGGTTCTGCAGGTTATTTTAACTGCAGAATGAAGATCACAACATCTTAATGGAAAACAAAATAGGGAATGCCATATACAAAGAATTTGGTTGCTACAAAAAAAAACCATGCAGATGAACTTTGTTTCAGAAATAATCAAGATCAAGAAACTGCTGAAGAAATGGTTGAAAAAAAAATATCACAACTGGAAGATGCAAGGGTCACTTGAGGAAACTAGGGTTCTTACAAAATATTATATTATATTGCTAAGGAACATAGAAATTTCATTTATATTAATTTAACAAATAAGTCTCAAGAGTAAGTAAGACCAGGAAAAAGAAATTAAGAAAAAAAAAACAAAGAAAGTGACGAAGCTAAACACAATGAAGAAAGTTCGGAGGAAGCAAGAAAGAAAAGATTGGGAAATCAAGAGAAAACTGAAATCAATTTTTTTCGAAAACTTTGTTGTCTTTTTTATTTATTAAAAAAATGGAAATGCTTGACTTTTCAAGACTTTTAGAATTTATAAATTTTGTTTAGCTGAACTTCTCTGACTATGAAAGCAAAAATAATTTTTAAAAAATGGTAGAAATTACCCAATCAATAATCACGTAATGATGTTATTTTCTACTTTAATTATTTAAAAAATATTATTAAAGTAAGAATTATGATTAAGTTCTTAAATATTGTTTTAGTTTGTGTACATAACTTCTTTTTTTTTGCAGAAATTTATTTTAAAAAAGTATCCATCATTTTTATTCACTTCAATATTATTGATCAAAGAATGCTAAGAGAAAATACTTCTTATCAATATTAAAATTTACAAAAATAATTTAAAAATACAAAATGACACATACTAATTTTTACTTTTTTTTTAAAGATTAAAAAAATATTTCTTTTAGAAAGTTCACTCATACTCTTAAACTAGTTTTATTTTCTTATTATAATATTATATACATTTTTTTCATTTCTTAAGTTCATTCAAATTGTGTATTTCATTTTAAGAAACAACAACCTCAATTTCATTGAATCAAAATTGTTTATATTGTTTACAGGATGCACACATTTGATTAATTTAATTTAATTTAAATATTTTTTATTATCTATTTTCTTATTTATATAACTATTATTTCTTTATTGATACATATAGAAGAAAAGAATGTGTACGATCTTCTCACATGATAATATCATGTTTTCTGATATCTTTATTTTTATATAAAATTATTTATTCAATATCTAAAACAAATAGATACAAGCATGAATACATTATCCAATAATAATAAAATGAGACAAAAAAATATATAACTATTAAATATAAAAATATGAAAAAGACAAATTTTCAAACCGGAGATATATGATGGTCAAACTTACACTCATCTTACAAATTATCATGCCATTTGGAATTTTATATTAAATATATTAATTTTTTTAAGGACTAAAAAAACAAGTGGACAGTAATCACGTTAAACATTTATAATAATATTCAAAATTTGCTTAGCTGTCATCACTCCAAATTCAACGGAAGACTGAAAACAAAATCTTATACGTGAGTTTAAGCGTAACAACAGGTCACACATGGCGGCGCGGCTTGCCACGTGGCATAACCGACAAAGAAGCAAAGTCAACGCCAAGGAAGAGGTATTGTAGCATAATCGTTCTATTCTATTCTTAACAATTTCGCAGTGTACAGAGAAATGGCCATTGTTCTTATTTGCAAGCTTTTGTTTCTCTTTTCTCAAATCTCCAATGCAGCTCTCACCATCACCGACCTCCACCCACTTTCCGACGACGGCACCACCTTGGTTTCCGAGGAGGGAACCTTCGAGATGGGTTTCTTCTCTCCGGGGAGTTCCAACAACCGCTACGTCGGAATCTGGTACAGAAACATCCCTGTCAAAACAGTGGTTTGGGTTGCGAACCGCGACAATCCAATCACACGCGACAACTCGACCACAAACAAGATGGTCGTAACGCAAGACGGAAACCTCGTACTTGTCACCCAGAACGACACTCTTGTCTGGTCTGCAAATGCAACGAAGAAGGTTTCGAATCCAGTTGTGCAGCTCTTGGACTCTGGAAACCTTGTAATAAGAGATGCAAATGAAGATTCTGTTTTTCTATGGCAAAGCTTTGACTTTCCCTGTGACACACTGCTACCAGGTAGAGGGTGAACTGAAATAACGAGTTACAGAATTCAACTGAATTTCTTTTTTACTTTTCAAAAAACTCTTTTTCTTCTTCTTAATATATCTGTTTAAATAAATTAATTACAATTTAATTAGTAGCATAAACCCAAACATTAATGTGTCCATATTTTTATCACATTAATTTAAAATTTAATTGTTGTAATAATATATTATATATTAACTTTAAATTTACTATACATTTTTAATATATATCTACTTATTTTTTATATGTTTAGTTTGAAATTGAAATCTTATTTAACATATTTAAATTTAGACTAACTTTCTGCACCCAATGTTATGTTTTTGAACTTGCACTTAATAAATAAGAGGTGTGAATCAAAATACATTCTGCTGGATTTACTATTCTGAAAAACATTTTAGATTTGGATTTTTGAAATATTTGTTTGGATTCTTAATCTCTTTTATGGAATACGTTTTTAATTTTTTTTTGGACTACGTTTTCGAAATCCTATTTCCAGAATTTGTTGCTGAATTTTTTTTTTCGAAATGTATTTTTTATTTTAAAATTGTTTTTTCATAATTTGATTTTGGTTTTCTAATTCTATTTTGGAATTTCATTTCCAGAACACAAAAATATATTCCATATTTCCTTTTTAAAAATATATCTTTTAATTCTAAATTTTTAATTCCACGATGAAGAACAATTTTAAAAATTCAAAAGTTGATTGAGTGTGTAGGTAAAAATCATTGGGTGCAAGGAAGCAATTGCCTAAAATGAGAACAAATCAGATGTTCAAAAGTTAATAAAATAACAGATAAAATATTAGAACTTTAAGTGAAAAAAAAATTTAAGGGTTATTTAAAAGAAAATAAAGCATACGAATATAAATAAGTAATTTTTTTATATGATAATAGGAAATGAAAAATATATTTTAAAATGATTCGTGGAGATAGTTAAGTTGAAAGAGTTTACAATAGTTCTAGTTTAGTTCCATTTGTTAAGCTATTTGAAATGAAACTTTACAGTGATTCAGTTTATGCATTGTTGTGATTGATATGAACAGGGATGAAGCTAGGGTGGGACTTAGAAAGTGGTCTTAATCGGCGTCTCACTGCATGGAAAACATGGGATGATCCATCTTCAGGGGACTTTTCTTGGGGAGTGGAGTTAGGAAGCAACCCTGATATCGTGATGTGGAAGGGTGAAACTGAGTACTTCAGAACTGGACCTTACACTGGGAACATGTTCAGTGGAGTATATGGTCCCAGGAATAACCCTCTTTATGATTATGTTTTTGTGAATAAGAAAGATGAAGTTTATTACAGATACACCCTGAGAAACGCTTCAGTCATCACCATAATCGTGATGAACCAAACCCTTTATCTTCGCCATCGTGTTACGTGGATTCCCGAAGCCAAAGCTTGGACCATTTACCAGTCCTTGCCACGAGACAGTTGTGATGTGTACAACACTTGTGGACCCAATGGGAATTGTGCCATTGCTGGCTCACCAATTTGCCAGTGCTTAGATGGGTTCGTGCCGAAGTCGTCACAGCAGTGGAATGCAATGGATTGGAGACAAGGGTGTGTGCGAAGTGGAGAGTGGAAATGTGGGGTGAAGAACAGAGATGGTTTTCGTAAGTTTGGTGGGATGAAATTGCCAAACACCACACATTCTTGGGTGAATGAAAGTATGAGACTTGAGGAGTGTAGGGCTAAGTGTTTGAAAAACTGTTCTTGCAGTGCTTATTCGAGTTTGGACACCAGAGGAGGAGGTAGTGGCTGCTCTATTTGGGTTGGAGATCTCTATGATTTGAGAGTTATAGAAAGTGGGCAAGATTTGTATGTTCGAATTGCCACTTCAGATACAGGTATATATACCCTATATCATCTTAATTTCTTTAATGAACCTTTTATGGTAAGAACTTTTTTCCAAGATATTATATTTGAAGGTTTATAGATTTTATGCAGTTCTTAAATGCATAATTATGCAGAATTTAATGCATAATTATGCAGAATTTAATGCATAATTCTGCAGGTAGGTATTTGTGCTGGTGAAGTTTGTTTTGCTTATGGTTTTGAATTTGTAAGCTAGATGGTTGGGTAATAGATTTTTTTTATTAAGGGTTGAATTATTCAAGTGTTCTCTTTAATTAATTAATTATTTTTTATTGTTTAAAAAAGTAATATTTCAAGGTTTTGTTTCATTTCATATTAAACTTGTGGGCGTTTATATATTATCACATAATTGGTTTGAGAGTGCACATTTATATTATACTAAAGATAAGGATATTTTAGAGTAATTACCTACCACGATTCTTATTTTGTAACTTAATTTTATAATAAAGAGTTAAAATTAAACTTACTTTATAATATGGTATTAGAGTCATCATAATAAGGCTTGTATGATTTGATCATATTTAGATTACTTATAAATATATAGTCTCATAAACAAAATATTTATATTTTGTATGAGAGAAATGTGTTGAAGATTCTACATTAATTAGAAATGAGTTTTCTTGACAATATATAACTACGACAATCCTAGTTCTTGACAATCCTAGTTCTTTCAAGTCATTTTTGTGATAATGAATTAGGGTAAATTCAATTCTTAATATAATCAGTTTCTTTCATAATCACATAATCAGTTAACTGATTGAATCTTTGATGCTTAGTTTCTTTGTCAACCTATCTATATATGCAGATGGTAAACATAGGCAAAGGAAAAAGATAATCGTGGTGGCTTCCGTCACAACATCGTTCGTGTTAGTGATGCTATTAACATTATGTATTTACACGGTCAAACGAAAATATAAAGGTAAATTTTTTTCCCAAAAACACTTTTATTGTACAAAGATTATAAACAAATAAGAGTGGTACTACATCTATTATTCATTTTTTTTTATCAAACACCTCAATAATAATCACACACATATATATATATACCTTTGTTTATTATCTTTTTGTTTTTTGTTCAGATTTTCAATGACTTATAAAAGGAATGTTGAATGGGTATTGAAACTATACTAATTGTCCTACATATAAATGCTAAGTAAACTTGCTTATTTGAAGACTTTTGGTGTATTTCTCTTGATATACAATGAACTTGATTAATTAGAATGTAATACATATTGTAGATTTGAGCCCCTCACACAACATAAAATGTTTAAGTAAATAATTGGGTATGGAATGGTGGTAAGTTTTTAGTTTTTGGTTTTGAAATTCAATTTTCTTTTCAAAACAAAAACAATAGAGCTAAATAGTCTCTTTACTATTTTTTTTTATATTAATCCAAAACTTAATATTTTTTTGTAAATTCAGCTTTTAATTTTAAAAAAAAATAATCATTTTTTTCTTTCTCTTCACTATTATCATTATGATAACTATTTTGATGGTATCATTGCATAGTTATCACTTATCATCACTACATTCATTCGTCATCAAATCACCCCAATACCATCACAACCACTTACCAATGTCATTGTTACTACCTACTACAAGTACTAATTAACATTAGAAACTATACCTTTAAATTAATTTTAACATGAAATAAATTCTTAAACTAATTTATTTAGAAACTAAAACTAGAAAAGGAACTTAGTTTTTAAAACTTAAATTTACCTTAAACTAAAAAGTAGTTTAAAAATTAAACTAGTTGCAAATTTTAAGAATTTTGAGACTTGTTGCATTTAAAAACCATGAGTTGAAGCATAAATGTTGAGTGCATGGATTTAAATGAGGTCATCTTGTGATTATAACTTTGAATCAAAGTTTTGATTTTGTTTTTACATGAGATTTTGATCTTGTTTAATGAATCAAAGGAAAAACAAAAACAAAAATGGCGACAGAGGATGAAAATGATGGAAAACAAGAAGATTTGGAGCTTCCTTCCTTTGATCTTACTACAGTGATTAGAGCCACTAATAACTTCTCAATTGAGAATAAACTAGGTGAAGGTGGTTTTGGACCTGTGTACAAGGTAGTTTCAGAAGCTTTCTATTATTAATATAGTTAAACAAAACTCATGAATCTCATCATTTTCAAATTTGAAACTATAAAATTTAGGGTACATTAGTAGATGGTCAAGAAATTGCAATCAAAAGACTTTCACGAAGTTCAGGACAAGGATTGAAAGAATTTAGAAATGAGGTAATATTGTGTGCCAAACTTCAACATCGGAATCTTGTTAAGGTTATTGGTTATTGCATTGAACAAGAGGAGAAGATGTTGCTTTATGAATACATGCCCAACAAAAGTCTTGATTTAATTATTTTTGGTAAGGTTTCTACAATGTTTTTATTTTAGTAAAATAAGAGATTGATTTTGTTTTAATGGTCATTTTGGAAAGAAAAGACTAATCAACCTCTTGATAAATCTTGCCAGATTCATATAAAAGTAAGAATTTAGAGTGGCAAATGCGCTTTAACATTTTGAATGCAATTGCTCGAGGACTTCTTTATCTTCATCAAGATTCTAGATTAAGGATCATACACAGAGATCTCAAAGCAAGTAATATTCTACTAGACAATGATATGAATCCAAAAATATCTGATTTTGGTCTTGCAAGAATATGTGGAAGTGATCAAGTCGAAGGAAGTACAAGCATCATAGTTGGAACTCAGTAAGTATCTTAATATTATGCTAAATGGTTCATTATTGGATATGAAACTAATTTTTTGTGGGTCCTTTTAGTGGTTACATGGCTCCAGAGTATGCTATTGATGGGTTGTTCTCAACAAAATCGGATGTGTTTAGCTTTGGAGTGTTATTACTAGAAATTCTTAGTGGAAAGAAAAATAGAGTATTTACCTTCCAAGACAACAATCATAACCTTATTGACCATGTAAGTATCGCAAAATACAAAATGAATCTCGTATTATTTAATCTCATTTAACAAATATATTAACTTATTGTAGGCCTGGAATTTGTGGAAAGAAGGTACTCCAGAGCAATTGATTGATGCTTGTTTGGAAAACTCATATAATGTGTTGCAAGTTGTACGATGCATTCAAATCGGTCTTTTATGTCTACAGCAACATCCAAATGATAGGCCAAACATGACATCAGTTGTTGTTATGTTGACCAGCGAGAATTCTTTACCTGAACCTAAGGAGCCTGGTTTCTTAATTAGAAGGGCCTCAAAAGATGGAGAAAATTCTTCTAATAGACAAACATCTTCTTCAGTCAATGAAGTCTCTATCTCACTTTTAAATGCTAGATAAAAAAAAATCAACTTGTTTCTAATTCTTATACATAGTTTTGTAACAAAAACTTAAATATTGATTGTCAGATAGATTATGTTAAGGTGAAATATGAATATATATTTTTTCATTTTTTAAATGAATATAGTGACAAATTTAGTTGAGATTTTATATATACTAAATGTAAAACATAATCATATTAAGCCAAAATAACAGACATTCCTTTAACTACTCACAATATATCAAAACTATTTATTATATCAATATATCTATCATGAAAACCATGCATATGAGGGAAGAGGGAAGCACTTAACAATGTGATTCATCTTAAAAGACTAATTTTTGACCCATTAGAAATAATTAACAATATGATAAGATACTTACAAGTTTAGGAAGTATGTAAACATATGAACATATAATAGAGAAAAGAGTTGAATCTCCTCATTTGTTGCTATTATGAAATAGTTTGATAATAAACTGAGTTAATGATTCTAATAAAAAATTAAAGATATAAAAGAACAAGAACTATAAATTAGGACCAAATGAATGAAAAAAAAAAGCAAAAGATGAGAGGAATTAGAAGTGGAAGAAGAATGGTTTGTGTACCGTTATAATAAAGTAGATCATCAATAAGTGATTGAGGGTCATAGTCTGATTTTCGTAAGTGAATTTGTTTCTTTATCATGTGTTCTAAGTTTGAATAAGTGGTCAAGCCAATCTTAACTTTTAAATCACCCAAAGACCAACCTAAAAATATATTTGCGTCGAATTTGGAAAAGATATTTAGTTACCAAGATTCACGACTTAATAAAATTAGCTTTCTAGTACACTAAATTATTCACCTTCAGAATTTGTTTTCTTGTACTCAAAATCTTTCTCTTCAAGGGTTTATTTTCCAGTACAAAGGATTTACCCTACTGGAAACCCTTTATAAATATAAGGCAATTATGACCTAGCTGGGACGCTTGAACATTCTGGCTTGAAGTCACTTAAAACTTTAAACTAGAATATTAACGTCCACCATGGGGTAGATAAAACTAATCCTACCTCTACACAAATCATTAGGAACCAACAACATGTGATATAGCCAAAAGAAGACGGTGAGATATCAAACCTTCAACAAATCTTGGACATCGCTCGAGATTTGCAATGAGAGAATGAAAAATGCAGGAGAAGATTACATAAAAAAGTTAAAGATTCTTAACGTTGGATGGAAAAGGCCCTGAAAGCACACAAAGAGTCGTGGAAGATGAACAAGGGGCTGCAACAGATAATGCATAGACAAGTGACTCGTCAAGGGTAGACAGAATCAAATCCAACTTTTGCCTAAACAGACACTCAACCTTTCTTCCAATATATCATGGATGAACCAGTTGCGACATTACATGGTCCTGAAAATCACTCATTTTTTTTGGATCAGGTGACTTGGAGAATCAAGGCTTTCTAAGCCTAGATGTTGATCTCGAAATGATCAGATGCAATTCGACGTAAGATATTCATCGAAACTTTCTCAGGATTTGCTCTATAGTGGTTTAGTGGAATTCTAGACAAGGTAATCACCTCCTTTCTAACATTCTCTCAAATGTTTGTAGAATAGTTCACTTCTAGCATGGTGAAACCACCAAGGATCATCAATATTTTTATATTAAACAATAAGAGAACAAACCCTTAAAAGACTACCTTAATCACTTTTGCGATATTGCGGTATGCATTCACTAACGAAATAAAGAGATGTTTGTGGATTGTTTCATTAAGGGACTCTGAGACAATCCCTTTAATAAGTAACTCATTAGGAACAAAAGTTGAGCCAATGATTGAGATTTGAAGCCAGGTTCACCACACATCGAGGATTTGTATGAATTCTCTTCTTCCGTTTTTCCAATTCTTTTATTTCTAATTTTTAATTTGTAATTAAATTAATTTTAATTTATAGAGAAATTTAAATTATTTTTATTATTTATTTTTCTTTAAAACATTTATGAAAAACTGGTATAAATCATTTATTTTGAAATTGAAATAAGTAAAACAATCAAATTATTCACAAATTATGTCTCCTCAATCCATAACTCTAATGCAAAACCTTCAATTCCTAAACTCTTCTAAGCAAAAACAATATGTCACTACCAACATGAATTGACTCAATAATAAAACAGAGAAATCAAAGACAAAATGAAAGATAAAATGAGAATGAGAGGACGAAGAGATACAGGATACAAATACAAGAAAGTTGAAAAAATGAAGGTAGACAAATAGAGAGATCTTTGACTAATTAATATAAAAACATAATGTGTTTTCTAGAGATTCTCAAAATTATCAAACACTTCTTTTAATTTACTATTAAAATTTATAATATGGTAAAGAATGAAAGAATAAAAAAATAAAATTGTTTAAACTAAAAAAATTAGAAGATGAAGTATACTTATTTATTAATAGATTTTACTTTAGTTTATTTTAATACTATTATTTTAATTATTTATTTTATTATAAAAATATATATTATTGATAAAATACTAACGATATAATTATATCTTTAATCGTGTAATATAAACATAATTATATCTTTAACTATAGTAGTTTATATATAACTCATAATTTTTTTATATTTGTGCATGTTTTTCTTTTTTTTATTTTTATCTTTTTTATTTCTTTTCGTCTAATTTTCCCTACTTTCCACCTCGATACAAATATATATATATATATATATATATATATATATATATATATATATATATATATATATATATATAAATAATAAATATAATTTATATTTTTTTTTTTTTTTATTTTATTTTTTTTTTATATTTTTTTTTTTATATTTTTTA
>Ga0123342_1007038_pt1 | contig 15157 bp, 8 predicted proteins | sample Turbeawhitnodule_FD_89960 | JGI IMG/M metagenome (GOLD analysis project Ga0123342, IMG submission 89960) | Root nodule microbial communities of legume samples collected from Mexico - Turtle bean Mexico white nodule | ecosystem: Host-associated > Plants > Roots > Nodule | place: Mexico: Nepantla... | reverse complement strand
TAAAGTGTCACACCATAAAATGAACAATCCTAAAATCAACTCACATCATGTGGTTATCAGAGCTTAGGTTCTTGAGATTATTTTGCTTTGAGTTGATTGACACTTTACATTCTTTACATTCAAGCATCTTTAATTTATTGTCTTTAAATTCAAGTACCTTTAATTTCTTGTCTTTAAATTCAAGTACCTTTAAATTCTTGTCTTTACATTCTTGCAATTTAATTTTCAGCCCTTTATTTTCCTTGCAATTTTCTTTCGGCCATTTTATTTTCCATAGCTTTGTTTTGCTTTTGGATTGTTATTTTTGGAGTCTTATTGTGTTCTTGCCTTTTTTTCTTTGAGTCATATGTTCATCAGTGTTCTAGGAGTCCTTACTTTGATTCTATTTACTTTGCTTTTAATTTTGAAAGTTTAAGAAGTAATTAGAAACTTGTTTTAGTAGAAGTAGATTTAAAGTTCTAAATAAAAGATTTCAAGTGTTCAATTATATTGAATCCTAAAACTTTTGTGAAAATTGGAGTTATTGAAAATTATATATGATTAAAACTATGGACATTATATTAACCAAGTTAGATATTATTTTATAAACTAAAAAACTATTAATATCTAAAGTAATATCTATTATTAATAAAAATTTCCAAAGTAGTTTTAAATTGGTATCTAACATTAGCTACAAAGGTTTTAATTACTAACTACTTTAGATTAGCTAGTGTTTGATATTAATTTAAAAATTACTTTATAAATTTTTATTAATAATAAAAACTACTTTATATATCAATAATTTTTTAATTTATAAAATAATATCTAACTTAGTTAATATAATGATTAATTATTTTTTATTTCTAAATTATTTATTATTTAATGATTTTCTTTAATATTATTTTATTATTTTTATTCATCAAATCATTTTCTATCTATTTCAATTTGATTAACAAATATCATATACTATTATTCTTTATGTGTGGATATCTTTTTAATATACTTATTATTAAAATGTTTCCACAATGAATTTTATTATAATAATAATAATTTAAATATTTTTATATTTTTTTATTTAATATTTATTATTATAATAACTTATACATGTTTCTTTCCTCAAATCTTTTAAGGTAGATATTATTTTTTATACCATTACAAGAAAATATGCATTTAATATGGTTTATTTTTACATTTCTACGATTTACAATTTGTTTAGATGCTAGAATTTTCATTGTCAAAACTATCAGACGGTCTAATACATGATTATTGATTACATGGTTTGATAGTTGCATTTATTTTTTATAATTCTTGAATTCATCTGTGTTTTACTTACTGTTTTAATTTTAGATTGTAGTTTTAATTCCCTCAATATTAATTATTTAGGGATAATATGAAGCAATGGATATATGTATGAGATGTGTCTTTGGGGATTCAAACTAGGATAGAGAGTTTAACCTTGTAACGTCGAAAGATGCAACCTTCTCTAGTGAGCAAACCTTGTGATTTTTTTATCACAAAGATAATTTTATTTGTCTTGAGCAATGAATGACTTGTCGAAAGAATGTTTGTGTTGAAACAAGAATGACTTGTTGGAAGAATACTCGAGTTAAACCAAGAGTGGTTTATTGAAAGAACAATTGAGTTAAGCCAAGAGTGACTTGTTGAGAGAGTATTTGGGTTGAGCCAAGAGTGGCTTATTGAAATATTACTTGAAATGTTTGTACTTCGTAGTTGTAGTTTGCTTAGCAGAACTTGACAAGTTGCTCAAGAATTGGACATAGTCTGCGCTATCAGATGAACTAGTATAAAAATACCGAGTAATTCTTCTTTCTTTAACATTTTACATTGCACGTTATTTACTCCATGCTAATTGAAAAGGGTGAAGTTTTTCAAACTAAGTTTGTAAAAATATTTTTAAGATCATCTAACCATTCTTAAACATATTGTTTGACTGCGAAGTATCAAACAATAGTTGTGAAAAACAACAATTTTTTCAAAACACAATTCACTCATTCCTTCTTGTGTTTTTCTTGTTTTTCACAAGTTACATAAGAAAATAATAAAGTTTTTCTTTGATTGTTGACCACAAAGGTGACCTTAAAGAGAAAAAATAAAACAAACCATAATTGTCCCTACCTTAGAAGATAAAAGAACTTTGAAATTATTTTGGGAATAGGTTCTTGAATAAGTGTGGGGTTTACTTCATTTTCCTTAGCTTACCTCCTCATGTTATTGAATCATTATTGAAAAGGATGGAAAAAAGAAAGAAAGAAAGGAATAAGACATAAAAAAGGAAAGAAAAAAAAACACAAGGGTAGGTCATCTAAAATAAAGGTTAGCCCGTCTAGTGCATGATAAAGCAATAAAAAATGTTGTCTTGAAAAGAGGAGTTAAATTGTAATGCTATTTACACTTATTTTTGGAGTTATTCACATTGTTTCTCTATTTTCTATGGTATTTCCCTCATTTTACCTACCTTAACCTTAGTCTCATTACATTCCATTTGAAAGTTCTTTTGATCTATGATTGCATGTTATTCAATTATTGTAGATATTAGAGTTTTACTAAGCCTATGGCCATGTTTGTTTGCATGAGTGTGTTGAGTAAAAATACTTAAGAGTTGGAGAGCGTCTACTGAAAGTTTTATCATTCTTGATTCATTCTTTGATTTAAGTTAACTACCTGTATGTTAAGATACAGTGAATTTCATGTATATTTGTCTTGATTCTTTGATTTCTTGGAGATTGTACCATGTATGATATTTGCGTTTCTAGGATCAATTGTAACTTTGTCATCTGTATTTTCACTGTATTCCTTGATGAGCTATAAGTTTATAAAGTGTTTTGCTTGAGAGTGCAAAAAATATAAGTGTGGAGATATTTGATGAGCATAATTTTATTCACACTTATAAGCTGTAATCATTGCTTTCTAAGATTGAATTTTTGAATAAATTCATTGTTTAAAATAGGATTTATCTAATTAGATTTATTTGGGTCTTAGCTATTTTTACTAATAGTCTTGTATTTTTAGTCATAACAAATAGTCTATTATTTCTCATAGTAGACAATCTGACTAAATGGTATAATGATTACATGGAGTAGATGGACCAATAACTCATGAAGAAAGCACCTTAACAACATCAAGTGTAGTGAAGACAAATGTGTACAAAGAGTCTAATGTGAATATCTTAGACTAAACAGTCTGATAGACGGTCTGAAGGAAGCGTCACTACACTGATGTGCAAATCTGATAAAGTGTTTGCGACTACGAGTGGGCTTGATGAATCAAAATTCAAGTTCCTTCTCTGAATCAAAACAAAAAATGATATTTGAGTAGAAGAATTAGAGAATAAAATATAATCTTATAAATAAAATAAGAAGCAAATCAGCTAAAAAATTAAGAATGAAAAGAATCGCGCAAAATTGGAAACAAAATCCAAAAATTCTGAAAAGTTGAAAATTGAATTTTTTTTAAAATTATCTAAACAAAAATATAATTATGAGATCTTAGGAGCAAAGAAACTTATAAAAAGATGCAAGCTTAAGGAGAAATGATTGAATCCAATGGTTTTCCACTCTGGGACATGTTCGTAAAATAGAGCATTAGCATTTTCTTAATTTTTTTATTCTTCTTTTGTAATTCTTTCGTTTTGATTTTGTATGGAAGACTAAATTCCCTTGGATTGATTGATTTCAGAATGAATTTTGATATTTTTATTCAATAAAATTTTGTTCTTAAATTTTTTTTTGCAACCGTATGAGTTTTTGAATTGTGATTTCTATTAAGAGATTTTTTTTAACGCATATCTAAAAATATATCCATGATTATCGTGTCTATTATGTCATCTAAGTCTCTCTTTACACATTATTTAATTTTAATAATAATTGATATTGATTATATTTTTTTTTTGAAGTTGGATTGAATTAGATTTAACATAGAAAAAAAATATAGAAACCCATCCACCCTCATATTTTTTTTAATGAGTTGGATAATGGGTTTTCTAAATTGTATCTAACCAAATCGAATGAATGCCCCTGATCGGAGGTTACTGATTCCTCCTTCCTCAGTAAAATAAAAATAGAAGACGGGTTATTTAAGTAAATAAAAATAAAAGCAGTATATTTAAAAAAAATCGAGAAGAATAGTGCTCTATGTATTTATTGGAAAAAGGTAATCTTAATTCCTAAGAAATAAAGTAGCAGTGCAGTAAAATATGGAGACAAAATTAATTTACTTTTGCAATTAATGCGGCTTTCCCAAATATTTCAATCTTGAAATATTTTTAAGGTCTCTATCTATTCGCAATTTTAATGTCTGTATTTTATCTTTTAGTTTTAGTCTCCTACTTTAGAAAAATGTAATTGTGATATAATCATTAATTTTGTTAATATTTTAATTCATCTATTTATTTTCAATTTAACTTTTTGACTTAAAATACCAAGGTACCATAAAAATTGTTTAATTAATTAAAATTTAAAAAATGATAAATAAACATGAGTAAAATTAAAATTTGAGTCAAAATTAAATATTTTTAAAAGGATAAGGAGTGACAAAATGAGTCAATTTGACCACTTTGATCTGATCTATTAGTGGTCCGCCAAACGTTGAGTGGACTAGGTTGACTCATCAAGGTTATTACTGGTCCGCCAAACGTTGAGTTCAAATTTGTAACATACTTCATCATAGAGGAGTAAATTCTCCCTCCACCTCCATATTAATTATGAAAAAATTGGTTTTAATCTTTTTAAAAATTTTAAGTAACACTAAATGAAACATATCCTTAGATCTTTAATATTTAAATAACCTCAACTGCACCCTTATATCTCTTTTTTAGCTCCATACCTCTCTTTTAGCTGCAACACTTTCATTAATCTCCAGTCATGGAGATTGAGAGAGCAATTCCATCATTTAAGCGTGTATGAGAGGGTTGACGAGATTCGTTGTATTCAATATTCCTCAATGCGATTTTTTTTTTTAGTTTTGTACTTCGTTTTTGCATCTCGCTAGTTTTTTTGTCTAGGTTCTGAGCTTCCAAAAAATGAAAAAAAAAATGAAAACACAACCACCACTAATAAAAACACTACAAAACTTACATCAACACCACCCCCCACCACAAGTAATCACCACTACTTGAAAATGAAAAAGAAGACACCACTCTCTCCACCATACTTAAAAAAATATTGTTGATATTAAAAAAAGAATATCAAGGTACATAAAGAATTTTGCCTTATAAAGTGGGTTGGTGATCCATCTTGTCTGTAATTCTTCGGATTGACAGGTTAGACAAACTAAATCAATATGATCAATATGGGTTGGGTTGACGGATTCAAAAGATTTACTTGTTTCACCTAAATGGTAGCGGATTGGCGGATTTACCCACAAGACCAAGTCCACTTTCCCATCCTAAAATCAAGAATCAATAATTAAAAGAATATCAAAATTTGAATTTAGTTAAAAGAAAACTACAAATAGACCTATTGTAGGGCAGTGATTAAAAATAGAAACAGGATGTTAGCAAATGTGGGAACGTTTGAGGATTGGAAAGAGAACAGAACATGTCCCTGTCGAGTGCAGTGACGCAGCAAACATATCTTAGCACAAGATACACTTAGTTGCAAACATGCAATGCATAAGACACTACGATTCGCCGTTTGGTACAACGTTAAGATTTTACAAGATTTGTGTCGCACGCGTTGTGCTCTGACTCCGAAAAGTTTATGACACTCTTTCTGTTCTTATTGGGGCGTGGAAATGACGCGCTATTACTTGAGAGTATTATAAGTAAGCTGGGGCAAGCACTTTTATGAATTGACACGTGGTTCGCCAATACAACGGAATCACGTGTCCACATTCTCCAACCTCCTCTCATCCATCACATACCTTTACTTCACATAATTTTACAATGGTAACCCCACCCAATCATGAATTTTCCATTTTGGTATTATTATTGTACAAATAAAAGAAATTATTTAATTTTATATTTTAGGATTAAATATATTTTAGATATTTAAAATGTGAGTTTCTATTTTTTCAATACACGTAATTCATCCATGTTCTAAGGTTTTGTTTTATACTAATGTGACTCTATTAAAGATAACTAAAATGTAATCAATTATTGTTTTAATTTTAGTTCCTTTGAAATTTTTATTTGTTTTTAGTGCTTTTAAATGGGAAAATCACTATTTTTTATTTAATATTATACAATATTAGTTCATTGTTAATGTATTAAATAGAAATTCCGTTGATTTTTTAAGTGATTCGTAGTCTTGTGATATATAATATAAGGTGACACTTTAAAAATCTTTAAAATCTATAACTAAATGCTGTGTATTTACCTTAAAATAAACATTGGGGGTAAAAAAATTATTTGAAACTTTTAAGATGAAAATCAAAGAAAAATATTTAATAAAAGTTAAAACTAAAATTCAAATTTTTTATATAAACTAGAAACAGTCATTTGAAATTTTGTACGGATAGAAAATGAAGAAAAAAAATATTTCATATAGATCAACATCAAAATTCACTAAAATTTATTTTAATTTATATTTTATATTCAATTATTATTATTATTTAAAAAATTCTATTTTATCATTATGTTCTTACACTTTTACAGAGTTAGATATGTGATGACATACTAAGGTGTTAAAAAATAAAAAAATAATTGAAACATTGTGGCTATATTTGTATATTTTACAAAGCAATGCCATTTTGGATAAAAAAAATTGCATGGCATTGCACTACATTTAAACGTTTTAAGGGACTAGTAACATGTTTGGAAAAAAACATCAATAGTAAAATATATAAAATTAGTAACACACTAAGTGATAAACATATTTTGGGTTAACCTATATCTTATTACTAAAATTTAATTGGGCTACTTATTTTATTTGTAGAATTTGGTTAGATAGTTTGTTTTTTAGAAATATATTTTGATTCTTTAATTTTATTTTATTTTTACTTTGAGTTAGTCTCTTCCTTTCATAAAATTTAGACTATGATATTGATAGTGATTCATACTACAATATAATTAATTTCAATGTATTCGTGGTTAAAAGTTATTACTTTTATTAATTAATTAAAATTATCCCGAGTGTAAAATGTGTCTATTTAGATTTTTTTTAACATGTAAGTGGAAGTTACTATGGAAACGGGCATTATAAAATTTTGCAAATAAATTATACTTCTTAATAATATTTCTTGGTCAAAAGTATTTACAATAATAACTATAGAGATGATAAATTTCGGTGATGATTTCTTAAGAACCGTCATAGTAGATGTCATATAACTCCAACATAAGGTCTTCTTCACATTTATGAAAGCATCCACTGCATTTTCTATTTATGCCTCTGTGTTTGTGTTTTATTGTTCACACTGTGGACCTATTGGTGGTTTCATCGTCGTTATGCTCTATTCACACCACCTCCCTACCCCCTTCCTTATTCTTGCCTCCTTCTCTATTCTTGCTTCCAAGCTTTTACAAACACACAACCAAATCAATGCAAGTAAACAACTTAAGAAACAAATCTTGAACCTTTGAATACCCACCTAGTAACACCTTGTTAATATACTAAGCATGGAAACCCTATCAAGAAAACAATCTAAAGACAAAAAAATGAATTGAGATATACAAACAATATCACTATGAACAAGATCAACACAATGAAAAGAAAAATTTGGGTCAACCTTTATGTTTTCTTCAAATCAAGATATTGATCACAAAATTTCACAAAAAAAGCTTCAACAATAGTTTTCAACTCCCTTTGGACTCTCTCATAGTAAGTAAAAAGATTTCAAGAAGAATGGTTTTGATTTTGTGTCAATTGGTATTGAAATGACATAGTTATATATATAATCCAGTCTAATAATTTTAATAGATTAAAACCGATTTAATTGATTAAAACAAATAATTCAAAGAAAGACTTTTAATGGGTTAAAACTACATTTAAATATGTTAATTTCGCTTATTAGTGATATTAATCGATTAACTCGTTGTTTTGACAAATTAAAACATAAGGGTTCAATACATTGATTAAGTTTTTTTTTTAATATATTAAAAACTTGTTTTAATATATTAAAATGGTAAGTATAAAACTATTCATGCTTTTAAATTATTATAATTGATTAAAATGTTTCATGCGATCATTATAGGCTAACAAAGAACATTTACCTATCACCAAGAAAAGCTTTAATTATGTTCATGAATTTGTGAAGGTGATAAAGGTCTCAACATATCATAGTTCCTCTGATGTGATTATGAAGATTCTACTAGGCAACAAATTCTTTTATTATGAGAATCCAATCCAGTTGATTGGTGATTAAGCCTATAGTGGGCTTGGTGGCAAGTAGTGATTCTTGCTTAAAAGATTAACCAAGGTGGAGATTTGTGAAAACTGTCTCAGTAAAATCTTGTTAAGGTTTATAGATTGTCTGATAGTTTGTTATCCTCCAATAGTTGAAGATCGTCTTGTGGTTCAAGATCATCTATTTCGACCAACTCTTTTGTCTTCATCAATGTGTTTATCTTTAGAGCATTTAATGGTATAAGATCCTCTTCCTTGTATTAGACCTTAATGGTATCATATCCTCTTCCTTGTATTAGACCTTAACTTCCTCTGACTATCATCATAGTATGCTTACATGACGTTTTGAGTTCAATAGTGGAAGCATTGTTTATGTGTTTTCTCCACTAGTTTAGGTGTGGTTTACAAAATTTGTTATGATAGTTATTCTATATAAATATAACATTGTATTTAACAATTTCGATTTAACTGAGAGTTTTAGGTTTAACTTATAATAGAAGATTGTTAGTTGAGCGAGAGTTTACTAGGAGAGGAACTTCGAGTTGTAATATTTGTTTTATACTGAATTTCTGACTGTGGATGTAGATTGAAGTTCATTAACACTTTACTTGAATCACATTAATTCTCTATGTACGTTTCTTCCTTATTATCCCTTATTATCCTTCTACTTGTTATTTGTAGGTTTACTTTGTTAGCTATTCTTCGTTTGTGTGGTAGACGGTTTGAGTGAGTTTGTTTAATATATTTCCATTACACTTATAATTAATTTATGTTATCTATTTATTGTTTTTGGTTTTATTTTAATTATTATTATTATTTTAATATTTTCTTTGTTTTTATTTATTTTTTCAAGAAAGAAGAATTATTCTCGCTCAAGTAAAGTTGTATCAGTTAAGTGAGAGAAGTTAGAGAGAGTCATGGATCACACAAGAAATCTTGCTCAAGAAAATTGTTTACTCGCATGAGCTTAAGTGAACCATGAAGACATTTAAGCGAGAGACATGTGGCTTGTACACTTCAAGTCAACTATTATTCCTACGTTTACTCTCTGTTGTTACTGAGAAAATTATCTGGAAGACACTCTCAAAATGAGTTGTGAAGAAAAATACTAACTCAAAATCTTAAAAATTTATAACTAAACTTCACACTAATGTACCTTAACAACCTTGTACATAAGGTAGTACTACTCGGACAAAAACATGTTATACTCTTCATATTTCAGTATTATTGTAATTTAAGTCATAAACAACTAAACACTTTGTTGTTAAAGATTTATCCTCTCTTATCATCATTAACCAAATCAATTTCATAATTTTAACTTGCAGTTGAGAAATTCGTTTATAAATTATGATCTAGGTATAAATTATTAGTCAACTTTTAATTATCCAACTTTAATGTGTTGGTTGCTTAACAAATTTCATCCAGAAACTGAGATATGCTATAAGTATTCTAGGTATTTTCATATAAAAAAATCACAAGTTAACCATATTGAAATTGTTGGATTAGAGAAGAGTGAATTTTATAAGAAAGGTTAATAAAATCAACCTTTTGGTACATTGATTAAAATAAAGTTAAAAATAAATTAATAATTTTTGTTTAATATTTAATTAAATCATTTACTGTTTTTATTAAATTGATTTTAATATATATTTTCTATTTTATTATATTTTTTAATTTTTTAATCAATATATATTAAAAGGTTGTATTTAGTATTTAGTATTTAATTAAATAATTAATTTAGATTTATGAAATTTCGAAGTATTATTATTATTTAGGTCAGTAGTATTTATTCCAGATTAACTTACTAAATTAATTACCTTTAAAAGATTATTTAAATATAAAAAATTATTTAAATTAATTATTAATCATTTAATTTTAAAAAACTGTCTCTCCTAAACATAAAAAAAAAACTAATAAAAAATAAATATTTTAAATTGAAAAAAATGATAAATAAGTAGAAAAAAAAACTCATTGTGAAGTTCAACATTCAAAAAAAGTTGTTGGAAATGAGGTGTTTATGAGAGTTGAAGAAATACTGTAGGAGTGTTTATGAGGGAAGGAAGAGGATTGGTAGATGAAAAGCATGGGGTAGATTAGTTTAGTGGAATGGTCCCTTTCCCAACTCATAAATCAAAATCAACCAATCAAAACCCATTGCTGCCTGTTCCTTTCACATAACACGTGTCCTTCCTTCATGGCCCACTCCCCGAGACACACTCACTCTCATCTCATGGCTATCACTCAAGAACAATTCGTACCGTGTCTCTTCTCTGTCACTCATACATCCAATCCAATGAATCAATCACTCATTTCAATTTCAATTAAAGTCTATTTTATTTTGTACGATCACAGTGAACACCTTTTTTTTTTTTCCTTTTAATTTTACTGTTTTAGTGTTTTTTTTTTTTAAATTTTTAAACTGTACTATTTTGTAACACTTCAAATCTACCTTTTAAATTTAATGAAACATATAAATTATAAATTACATATAATCTCATATAATCTAATTATTTTTCTTTTATTTGACAGTTTATTTACTCTCATAAATATAGTCATAACAAAATTAAAAAACAATATAAAGATGAGTTAAGGAAAGATATTCATTTTATCATCAATAAAGTGCAAATATAAAATTAAAAAGAGGAAGAACAAATTTAAAGGATTAAACTAACTAAATTCAGAATGTTTACTCAAGAATTAATTCTTCATGGACGAAGAAAAAAAGGAAAAAACAATTTAACAATTTCTAAAATTGAAAAATTAAACAAATGATTTTTGTCTTTTTTTTAGCACGCTATATATATGCTTTGTAATATCAAGCAAACTTAGATCTCGATGTGAACTCTAATTTGGTCCATATTTCCAATTACAAATATCTAAGGTAAAACAAGAAAAATTGATTTCACATGAATTCTTTTACAAAAATTCAACAAATTTGTCTCAACTTCAAAAAATCGTAGAAAATAAATCAACCAAATGTTCATTTTAAAGCCTCGAACATGTAGAACCCAATGAAACTAGAATGAGCCAAAAATAATATCTAAAAAAAAAGTTATGGACAAAACAGTAATAAAATGTCAAATTAGCTGAAAATACAAAATTAAAGCAAATATTTACATTGAATTCAAGTTATTACTACTAAATGAAAATCATTCAAAAATTGAAGAAAAAAAACATATTGAAAGTGTTCCCAATGTACAAAAATTATATACACGTATGCAAACAATATGTGTCATTAATGTTTCACCATATACAAATGGTTTGTTAGAATAAGATGGTGTACTAGGTTCATACGACTTATCAATGTTGTTAGTCTTCTTTTTGTTGAAAAATAGTCTAAGTACAAGAGGGTTGAATTGAACTTTTAAAAAAATTCTCAGTTTTCAAAAACTAAATTGTCATATTTTATTTCAATAAACTAATCGAATAAGTAGTTGATGGAGGATCATTTGTGAAGCAACACATGAAGCCTTTAACAAGGTCCATGACTAAGAGGATAGAAGAAGATGAAGCTTCAATAAAGATGACTTTACTATTTTGGAGAGTAGAATACTATACATTTTTTTCTATCTTCTTAGTCTTATAAAAATTGTATAGTTGTACACATTTTGGCTAGTTTTTATCTCTTATGAGATGCCCAACCCTATTAAAGTAGACATCCAAAACTTGGAAAAAAAGCTCATGGAAGGAAGTTCCACATCGCGTGTAGGATAAGCCAAAAATAGGCAAAATTGTGACGACACCTTTAGGCTTAGTATGTGACACCACCTAGCACTTGTTCTCACATCCTTTAGGCTAAGCTTGCAAAGAGAGTTATGTATCTATATATAGAACCTCATGCACTATGTATAAATCACTTTTGAAATTGAATGAGATTTAAATTTCTTTTAAGCTTTCCCTTATTCATTCAAAGGTCACAAAATGAGTAATTTTCTCTTAAGTTTTTTTTTTTCAAGGAATCTTCTTTGAAAGAGGAGCAAGCTGGGTTTGTTTTAGAAACTTGGTAATTTAAGAATTTTTCAATCTCTCTTCTCACTAAGTTCTTTTGTAGAAGCATCCATGGTACACAAGAAACAAAAATCATCATCTGTCTTCAACATAAGTGAAATGGAGCTCACCTCATTTGAGAACTCAAATCAAAGGAACAATGACAATGCTAATAGGATATCATGGATTCTTCCCTAGCAGCCAACATCAATTTTCCCTTTCGTATATAAATGGGAAGTGGTTATGAATGGCTACTACAACATTCACAAGCAATCCTTTGAAGAAGAAAAGAAGAAGCTTAAGGACAATAAGAAAATAGTTGATAATGTAAATTTTAATGCTAAATAAAAGATTGATGTTAAGGAATAAGCGAATGTTGAAACAAAAGTTAAAGTTGTAATAGAAAGCTCAAGCAAAATTTGTTATTGTTGGCAATCTAGTACATGAGCTCCAATTTATAGAATCTCCCTCTTTAAAGTCACAAGGCATTATTCCCATCCAACCATCCCCATGAAAATTTTTCTTCTAGTCATAAACGTCGTGCAATCCTTGTAGATGATAGTGAAAAAATTCATCTTTGAAGAACGCAAGGAAAGTCGTGCTCAATTGCTTGAGTTAGAACAATACCAAAATTCACAAATTGATTTGGTAGCTTCTACCTTTGGTTCTAAGATCCAAGAAATTGTGGCCCAGACCATAATTTCCCAACCTTTTAACCACTTCCCATCCAAATAGACGATAAATCATTTTCATCACACCTTGCCGCCACAACAATGATTACACACTATATTTCCAAACACTTTGTTGCTTATGACAAAAGGGGGATAAATGTTTTGATTTGGTTGTTTAAGACTTTATGTTACTTGTTGTTTTCGTATTTATATATATAATTCATCTTATGCATCTCTTGTTCATTTTTCTATCTCATACGTGTTATGTCTATGTGTTATATACATAAATAATGTACTTTCACTAATACCTATTATATGCTCAAATATTTTCTATATAATGTTAAATGTTTTGATAGTTTCCTTAACTATGTGCCTACCAAATGTAATAATCAATTCAAAATTTATAATATTATTCATCATAAAAAAGGAGATTGTTAAGACTTGAAAATCTAATGCGTGTCTAAAAAAATACTATACCATCTTTCATTGTAAATTTGTGACGCTTACAAATATAATTAAGTAATTAAATTATTAATACAATCCTTATTTTTATTATGAACATTCTACCATAGGTTATGTTTAGCAGAGTTAATGTTATATCCATCAAAACCTTCTATGTTATTATAACTATGAGTTAGATAATTCATCATTAATTAAAATAGTTAACAATAACTAGCAATGAAACTTGCACCAAATTGGTTTATATTTAAATTAATAAATATTTGAAAAACTAAGTGTTCAAATTAACACAAATACAAAAAATATTGCTTCAAACTCCATTCTATATAAGACAACAAATTATTTCAACAACATTCAGAAATGCTAAATAAGGAATCTAATGATGTTAAAATCAATTAGAAACATGAGTAAGTTAAAACCAAACATAATCAATAATCAATGTATATTTATTTGTCATATATATTTTCATTGTTTATGTTTTTTAACTTAAAAGGCATACTCAATCTTTCATGCAAAGAATAATCACATGATGAACAAAATTCAAGGATATCTTTATGTGAAGACTTAAAAAATTGTATTATCAAGCTTATAAAGATAGATATATAATCAACATTACAAAAAATGGTTATATTTCTAAACAATTGTAAAAAAACAAAGATGATATGTTTAAAAGACATAGAGATACTACAATGCATATACATTTGTATGTGATTTTGTTTTCAATGGGAGTGTGAAACATTTGTATTCATTACTCTGTTAAATTATCCACTTTTGAGTAAGCCATCCACATGTTCTCTCTTTCAGAGTTATCTTCCTTCACACAATACCTTTTATTTTGTAACCATAAACGTGATAAGAATATATGAATTAATAATCTTAAAAGAAGATTAACAAAGGATAATCATGAGTGATCTATCTTCTCATCTATAATCCAAAATTATATTTGTAAACAAAATTTTGATTAGTAAAAATTTTTAAGTGTTAACTCAAGATAATTAGATCTAACCCAAAAAATTAATGATTAACTAATATAAAATCATTGTGTGATATTACTTTTACTAAGACAATATTTATTAAACAATCTAACAATTTATAAGAAAGACTTTATTCAGTTCCTTTTTAAAGTTTATTTTCTACGGACAATCCATTAACTCATTTTAAATTCTCTAATGAACTTTACATATACCTATCCCTCTTATTAATTTAAAGACATCATAAGTAGTTCATCTTTCAATTAGTCTCACCTAACTTCTCATTCTTATTTAAAAATAAATTTTATATAACTCATTTAAAAATAAATATAATTGTGAATTCCTTTTATTTAACCTAATAATTTTCTACACCTTTCAATTTATATAACAATTCTCTTTAAGAATTTATATATTTAAAAGAATATTATTAAAACAGGTGTTTAACTCGTTATTATAAACTTAAAATTTACATTTATAATTATAAAAAAATATATTTATACCATGAAAATGTAAATAAAACTTAATCATTTTTATTATTTTTTAAAATTTATAATGAAATAGGCTAATAGAACTAGTCAAAGTTTTAAAATTATTTAAACATATTGATTTGATAAAATAATATATTAAAATATTCACTTAATGATTTTGAACTTCAGATAAGAAAATTTTAGAGCTCTGGTTGCTACATTTATCTATGGGTGAAATTGTTGATCCCTCACAAGATCTTTGTTCACCTTACCATGTTAGTTTATCAGATAATTCATCCTTGAATAGAGTTTACTCTCTCGTT